>Ga0315271_10000006_pt1 | contig 101235 bp, 116 predicted proteins | sample C3_top_MG_FD_204664 | JGI IMG/M metagenome (GOLD analysis project Ga0315271, IMG submission 204664) | Sediment microbial communities from Yellowstone Lake, YNP, Wyoming, USA - C3_top | ecosystem: Environmental > Aquatic > Freshwater > Lake > Sediment | place: USA: Wyoming | collected 2017-08-01
GCATCGGGCCAACGATCAGTTCGGATACTATCCTGGCAGGCTGCTGTGCGGTACAGAGATCGACCACCAAACCCACATCTATAAAGTGATCGCGACTACGACGGTGTACGCACCATGCTCACGCTGCGCAGGACCTGACGGCGGGCGCTATTTCTTTTTCGCCGCCTTCTTCACCGCCTTCCTCGTGGCGGGTTTTTTTGCAGTTACCTTTTTCTTCTGCGCAGATTTCTTCTTTACCGCCTTGGACACAGTTTTCTTTGCCTTGGCCGTGACCGACTTGATTGCACGCAGCTTGTCGGCGAGCGCATGCAGATGTTTGTTCGTGGCCTGCTGCTCTGCGAGCAACACCTGTGCCGCCTGCGGCCCGGTCTCACCTTCCTTGAGTCCGCGATAGGCGAGGGCAATCGGGCTCTCATCCAGCACCAGGAAGCGTGCCTGGTTGCCGGCCGCCGCGCACACGTCCTTCACCAGCTCATGCGTCTGGAGACTCAGCTCATACAACTGTTTGGCGCGCTCCGCGCCGACCCAACTCACAATGGTGTACTTGTCGCCGGGCTCGCCCGGCTTGTCGAGATAACCCTGCCAGATGCGCGCCGCCTGGTCGCCGCAGGCGGCGATCGCCTCCAGCTTAGTCGCCAACGGCGCACCGTTCACACGTCCCTTCGCGCCCTGTTTCCGGATCGCCTCCACCGCAAGGTCAAGAATCTGCATATGCCCTCCGTCTTTGAGTTGGAACACACCGACTACCTGGGTCCGATTATAGGAAGAATACAGTCCGTTGCCACAACGACAGCCGGACACACGGCGGTTTGACGGCGCTCGCCGGCACAGCTCAAAACCCCAGATATTCTTGGGCAAGCTGTCATATATTCTGACCTATTCCGGGAGTGACCCGAAACACTACTTCGAGAAGCGCAGGGAGCTAGTCCGGGATGTGTTGCCGGTGTCCGTCCGGCCGCCAGGCGGGGGCGATCACATTCGGCATGCTGGAACGATCGAGGATCGTGGCCGGGGCAACGGTGAACTCGCCGTACTTGCGGTTAATGCGGTCAATGGTGTCAAAACGCTGGATGGTACGCACCTCGTCCGGCGTGAACAGTTCGAGCTGGCCGCTGGTGTTGTGCAAATGCGTGGCCGTGACCTGCACCTGGATCACCGCCTCGCCGTGCCACTGCTCGCGGAACAGTGCGCGCGCGTGTTCGAAGAAGCGCCTTCCGTCCGGCGCGCCGTGTGCGATCGCCAACACGGCTTCGAGTCCCGCACCGGGCACAGCGGTGCGCAGGCCGACGTACAGTTTTCCGGCCTGCATGTCGAGGCGCCGCAGGCGCACAGCCACCTTCTCACACATGTGACGCAGGTAGGTTTCGATGGTGCGCGCGCTGGTGGTGTGCGGCGGCAGCACCTTGCCGTGCCCGACACTCTTCGGCGGTGCAATGTCCTGCACCACCGCACCGGTGTCGCGCCCCTGGCAAGCAAGCCACAGGTGCTTGCCGGTGATGCCGTAGCGGCGCGCCAGTATGTTCATCGGCAGCGCCGCCACCTCACCGCAAGTGCGCGCGCCATGCTGGGCGAGGAACGCCGCGATGCGCGGGCCGATGCCGCAGATTTTCTCGACCGGCACGTCCTGCAGACGCGCACGTGTCTCCCACGGCGGGATGATGGTGATGCCGTTCGGTTTCATTACGTCCGAAGCGTACTTGGCAGTGAGCTTGGTGGCGGCCACGCCGACTGAGCACGGCAGGCCACCGCTCACGTCGCGCACCAGACGCTGGGTCATGCGTGCCATGTGTTCCGGCGAGCCGTGCAGACGCTGGCAATGGGTTACGTCGAGAAACGCCTCGTCCACGCTGAACACCTCGATGTCCGGGGTGATGGCGACGAGCGCGTGCATGATGCGGGTCGACACGGCGGCGTACACGTTCGGCCGCGACGGGCGCTGGATGAGGCCCGGGCAGAGCTTGCGCGCCTCGTAGATTTTCATGCCGGTTTTCACGCCACAGGCGCGCGCTTCATATGAACAGGTGATCAGGGTCGTGCCGGCCGCGCCGTTCGTGACCCCGATCGGCTTGCCGCGCAGTTCGGGAAAGTCACGCTGTTCGAGCGACGCGAAAAACGCGTTCATGTCGATGTGCAGAATGGCGCGTGGCCAGTAACAACCAGCACCGGCGACCGCCATGGATGGCGGGAGTGCGGACGACTGCATGGATGCAGGAGGTAGGGCAACGCCGGGAGCGGTTGCCGGAAACGCAGGAGCAGTGCTTCCGCCTTTCAGGCTACGGGTCGATGCAGTCATGATGGACCCATCTGTTTAGCACTAAGGGCCAGTACTCGACGAACACCGGCAGGGACAACCACTAACGATAAGACCGCATCTGTCCGACCACGACGCCCTGAATGGCGACACGCTCGGCGGCGAATCGCATCGGCGCCATGCTGCGGTTCGCCGGACGCAGGGTAATAGAGCCGTCCGGATTGCGCAGGAAGGTCTTGAGCGTCGCCTCCTGGTTGTCGATCAGCGCCACCACCATCTCGCCATTACGCGCGCTGCTGCGGCTTTCCACAATCACCATGTCGCCGTGCAGAATGCCGGCCTCGATCATGGACTCGCCATCCACGCGCAATACGAACCGGTTCGGCCCCATGAAAAACTCGGACAGGTCGATCTCGGTCTCGTCCGGGATTGCCTCGATCGGCAGACCGGCGGCGATGCGCCCGAGTACCGGCAATACGGTGCGGACCGTGGCCTTGCTCACCAGGCGAACGCCGCGCGCGCGGTCGGGGGTGATGGCAATCAACCCCGCCGCTTCGATGGCGCGCAGATAGCGGTGCACCGTGCCACGCGAGACGACGCCGAGGTGTGCGCCGATCTCGCGCAGCTTGGGTGGCACGCCGTGGCGGTGCGTGTAGGCACGCACAAAGTCGTATACCTCACGTTCCCGGTCGGTCAGCATATGTTCTCCTTTTGTTCTCAGAATAGCCGGACACCGGGCGCAAGGCAAGCGCCACGACGGCGAGATTGCTAGACTTGGGTAATCTGGAGGCGTGACAGAATGGCCATGAACAGCGACCGGGTCGATACCGACTACAAACCGATTTCCTGTGCCAACTATGACCAATACGAGATCGCCATCATGCACGGAAGCAAAATGCATCTGACCTGGCAGACCGACAACGTGATTTACGACCAAGTCGTTACACCGCTCAACCTGCGCACCGAGCACGGCGAGGAGTATTTGATCCTGTGCCTCGCCGGAGGCGAGGTCACGGAGGTGCGCCTCGATCACATCCGCCGGACCCAGATCCTGTGATGCGCTGCCTGCTGATCACCGCCGTGCTGCTGATGGCCGTGCCATTCGCGCACGCACAGAACTGCAATAGCACCGGCGTCGCCCTGCAGGTGCTGGGTTCGGGCGGCCCGGAGCTGCAGACAAAACGCGCATCGAGCAGTTATCTCGTGTGGATTGACGGCAAGGCACGCGTGCTGGTGGATGCCGGCGGCGGTTCCGCGCTGCGCTTCGGCGAGAGCGGCGCACAGATGGTGGATCTTGATGTCATCCTCTTCACCCACCTGCATGCCGACCACAGCGCGGATCTGCCGGCGCTCATCAAGTCGTCATGGTTCGAAGACCGCAAGCGCCCGCTGCCCGTCTACGGTCCGGGCGGAAACCGGCAGATGCCGTCCACCGTGACGTTCGTGCGCGCGCTGTTTGACGGCACGCGCGGTGCCTACCGTTACCTCGGCGAGTTCATCTCGCCGCTCGACAAGAGCAGCTACAAACTCGAACCGCGCGACATTCGTGAGCCCATGCCGAAGATCGGCGCACCACGGCGCAAGGAACCCATGATTCTGCCGGTGTTCGGCAATGAACGCGTGCGCGTGCAGGCGGTCGCGGTCACGCATGGCCAGCTTCCGGCGCTGGCGTTCCGCGTCGAAACCGGCGGCAAAACAATTGTTTTCAGTGGTGACACGAATGGCGACGGGGATGGCCTGCCAACACTGGCCGCCGGCGCCGATCTGTTTGTGGCGCACAACGCGGTACCGGAAGGCGCGGACGGCGTGGAGCGTGCCCTGCACATGCCGCCGTCAGTGATCGGCCAAATCGCACAGGCCGCCAAGGTAAAACAGCTGGTGCTCTCGCACCGCATGCTCCGTACACTCGGCAAGGAAGATGAAACGCTGACGTCTATCCGCAAGACCTATCCCGGCGCAGTCAGCTTTGCAGACGACTTGGCCTGTTTCCATCCCTGACACAACTTCTATCTGAGCAAAAAATAAATGGCGACAAAAAAAGGTTCAGGCGGCTACAGCGGGGAGGAACGCCGGCGCATGGTGCGGCGCACCAAGGGCGAGCAACGCGATCAGGTACGCTGGGAACCGAAGAAGTCCGATCGGCGCAAAGGTCACGGCCGGCGCGCGACCGACGGGCCACGCTATCCGCACTGACTCTGCGTGCCCCGTCCGGGGCCCGGCACGACGTTGGTGAGTGGCGGGGAGATATAGTAGCCCTGGGCATAGTCCACGCCACACTCGATCAGTAACTCAAGGATTTCGCGGTTTTCTACAAACTCGGCGACTGTGCGCTTGCCGAGGGAATGCGCGATGTCATTGATCGACATGACGATCGCACGATCGTCCGGGTTCTGAACCATGCCACGCACGAACTGACCGTCGATCTTCACGAAGTCCGCCGGCAGGTGCCTGAGGTGGTGAAAGGAGCTGAAGCCACTGCCGAAATCGTCGAGCGCGAAGCGACAGCCGTGCTCGCGCAGCTCGCCGATCAGTCGCTGCGCCGCTTCGATGTTGGCGATGGCGTTGGTCTCGGTGATCTCGAAGATGATCGACCGCGGGTCGACCTTGTGCCTGGCCAGCAGGTCCATGACCTCCGGCACGAGGCGTTCGTCAGCAAGCGTATGGCCGGAGAGGTTGACCGAGATGCACGCACGGGCGCCGAGGCATTGCAGCTCGGCAAGCTGTGCGATCACGTGACGAATGACCCATAGATCGATTTGCGGCATGAGACCGAAACGCTCAGCAGTCGGCAGAAAAGCATTCGGCTGAATTTCACCCGCGTCATCGGCGAGCCGCACCAGTGCCTCGCCATGCAGCACGCCGTCCTCCATCCATCCGCCGGTGGCGCACAGACCTCCCTCGTCCGCCAGCGACGCCAGATCGAGGCCATGCAAGGGCACGATCGGCTGATAGCGGAGCACGAACCGGTCGCTCTTCAGCGCCTCCTGCAGACGGGCCGACCAGCCGAGGTCGACGTTCATGACAAGTTTCGCGTCACCACCCGGCTCGTAGACATGCGTCTGATTACGCCCCTTGTTCTTGGCCGCATGGCAGGCGATGTCCGCATTCGCGAGCACTTCCCCGGCTGACTGGGTGTCGGCGCCGATGAGCGCCACACCGATGCTGCCGTAGATGCGGTACTGGCTGCCGCCATGGACGAATGTGTAGCGTTCGAGAATTTCGCGGAAACTTTCGGCCGTGTGCAGCACGTTGTCTTCCGCCACATTGCGCAGGATGATGGCGAACTCGTCGCCGCCGAGGCGCGCCAGCAGGTCCGTGTCACGCAAGCGCGTACGCATCTGCTGGCTGATCTCGACGAGCAGCTGGTCACCGGCGGCGTGGCCGGCAATATCGTTGATGTACTTGAAACGATCGAGATCGAGATAGAGGAGCGCGCTGGTGCCGCCGCGCCGGCAACGCATCACTTCTTCTTCAAGGTGCGTCTCGAAGTAGCGGCGATTGTGAAGCCGGGTGAGAGGATCGTGGTTCGCCTGCCACAGGAGATCCTGTTGAAGGGCGCGGCGCTCGGACACATCGCGGAACGCGACCACCGAACCTTCCAGTTGGCCGTCGATGCGCATGGGGTATACCGTGCATTCCACCGGTACCGCCGTGCCGCCATGGGTCCAGAACACCGTCTCCCACGAGCGCAGTTCATCGCCCCCGGCATAGGCCTTCTGCAACAGGCAGGCATCTTCTGGATTCGCACAACCGTCCTCATCGGCATAGTGGAACAGACGATGCGCCGCCTGGCCGATGAACAGCGCATGCTCCGGGTAACCCAGGATGCGGCGCACCGCCGGGTTGACGAACGTGATCTGGCCGGCCCGGTTCACGCCATACACACCGTCGCCGACCGAGGCCAGGATGCCGGCCAGGCGGCTGCGCTCGCCCTCGACCGATTTGCGGTTGCGCACCGCGCGGCTCATGGAAGCCAGGCGCGCGACAAACAATTCCTGCGCCTCGTTCTTGAACATGCACTCGACCGCGCCGGCCTTGAGGCTGTCCTGAATCACTGCGTCGAGATACGTGCCGGTGAGAATCGCGATGGTCAGGCCGGCGGTGCGCGGATCGGCGCGCAGGCGGCGGCACAGCACATCGCCATTCTCGCCGGGCATGAAATAATCGATGATCGCGATATCGAATGTCCTGGTTTGCGCCACAGCCATCGCTTCTTCGGCATGCGCCGCAACTTCAACGGCATAGCCCTGCTCGGCGAGTAGTCGCGTATAGGAGGCGCGCACCGTGCGCGAGTCATCCACGAACAGGACGCGAATCGGCTCGTTCTCGGGCACGCTGGTTTCGGCTTCGACCCGCGGGGGCGAGAGAAGCCTCGCCAGACAATCGGCGCTGTCGGTGAAATCCTCCCACAACAGAATGGCGCTACGCGCACGCTGCGACGCCCAGCCCACCAAGGCCGGCTCGGCGTTGTGCGCCAACAGCACTACCGGCAGATCGCTGAATTCAGGTTGGCACAGCAGCGCCAGCAATTCGTCGGTGCGTGGCGGGGACGCCAGGTCGAGTGCCAGCAGGATTGCGGACGGTCGAGCCGCCCCCTGCAGCTGGTTCAGCAGTTCCAGGGCGGCAACAGGTGTACGGCGCGGGATGATCTCCGGGAAGCGCCCGGCCAGAACCCGCCGCAGCACATGCTGACGGGTGGGTGAGGACTCGATCACCAGGACGGATGCCGGCAGCGCACCGGGCAGGCCTGACGACGCGGCCAGACCCGCCACTGGACCTGGTTCCAGATAGATTTTCTGTATCGAACCCCGCATGCACCCACCCAGACTATTTTCTTATCTGGGCACACTTATGCATTCGTCATGCCAGCTTATAGCGTTATCAACTAACTGATAACAATCGGTATTTATTCCGGAAAACAGGGGCGAACCGCTACCTGCCGGCGCTCGGCAGCGCCTGTTGCCTGCGCCGGCAGGCCGGCATGTGTGCCGGCGCGATGGTTTTGCACTTCATCCAATCGATGCGGTTGGGCGACAACGGCGGAATACCAGATCCCTGACACCGTGCCCAAGACGCTGGCCACGACGCTCGAACCGGGTGAGCGTGCGGCCTTCCGGGCGCGGCGTAAACGGGCCCGGTTCCGCCGTGTTCTCGAAAGTCTTGGCTGCCGCCAGCACCGTGAGCATGTGCTGCGCATAATCCTCCCAGTCGGTGGCGAAGTGCAGCAAGCCACCTGGCTTCAGCTTGCGCGCCAGCAACGCCACAAACACGGCCTGCACCAGCCGGCGCTTGTGATGACGCTTCTTGTGCCAAGGATCGGGAAAGAACAGGTATACGGCACTCAGGCTGGAGTCCGGGATGCGCTGCTCCAGCACCTCGCGCGCGTCAACGCTGATCACGCTCACATTGGCGATACCATCCGACTCAAGCCGGCGCAACAGCGCACCCACGCCCGGACGATGCACCTCGATTCCGAGGTAGTCATTCTCCGGGTGCGCGCTCGCCATGGCGGCAAGCGCATCGCCGTTGCCGAAACCAATCTCGAGATGCACGGGTGCGTCGCGACCGAACAGCTGCGCGAAATCGATCACGCTGTCGCCCTCCGGCGCGCCGTACTTCGGCAACAGCGTCTCCACTGCCCGCCGCTGCGCCTCGGTAAAACGGCCCTCGCGACGCACGAAGCTGCGCACAGGACGATTCCGGGGGTCGGACGACTTCACGCAAACTCCCGGTCAGGGCCGGGCAAACAGGTCGCGCGCATTCTGGTGGGCAATGCGTTCGGCAAGCGCCGGTGGCAACTGCCGCAACCACCCGCGAACCTGCGACAGAGCGAGGCCGTATCGAAACCAGAAGTCGTTGTTGTAGGTTCCGCTCCCCAGCATGAAACGGTCCGGGTAACGCTCGAAGAGATGGCGCCATTCCGGGGCGAGCTCCCCGTCCGGCGCAATATCGGTGCGGTGGGAAAGCTCCACCCAGAGATTGGGATGCAGTTCGAGCATTTCGCCGACAAGCCGCGGGCGGGTTTTGATCCCGGCATGCGCCCACAGCACGCGCATGCCGGGATCAAACGAAAGAAGTTTCTGGATGACATCGACCTCGCCATGCACGTTGAGCACCAGACGGCGTTCGACCGCCAGCGCCACCAGACGACGAACCGGTGGCACATCGACCCGACCATCATAAAGATGAAACTCGCCAATCCCGCGGTAGATGCCGCGATCCAGTTCCCCCGTCATCCATTCGATGAGTCTGGGGTCTTCAAGCCAGTTTTCCCGATCCTCGCGATTCCGGTACGGAACAAACAGTGGTACGACCCGCAGTCGATCGGCCTCAAGCATTTTCGCTGTACCTTCATTCGGCGTGCTCGAGACCGCGACCCAGGGCACATTGTATCGCTGCATAGCGCTCAGGAGGCCCTTGGCCGAATAGAGCGACCAGGCATCGTCGTTATAGTGCGCCTGCACATCGAAAATCGGTGGAGACCGGTCCGGCTCCCAGAGTGCCACGGCCAGGAGTGTCATCGGCAGGCTGAGAAATGCCAGAACCCGACCTGGCAGTGTGCGCGTAAAGAAATGCCCCAACGCTTTCAGATATTTCCCGAGCCGTTGCAGGAAAAACCGGATCATGGCGGATGGTATGCGCCGGCGCCGACCGGCTCAGAAAAATGTCCCGCCGAGCGGCGAGGACGGTGAACCGTACTGCTTGCGCGGCATGCGTCCGGCATGAAACGCCTCGCGCCCGGCCTCGACTGCCTTCTTCATGGCGCTCGCCATGAGCACCGGGTTTTGCGCCGCCGCGATGGCGGTGTTCATGAGCACGCCGTCGCAGCCCAGCTCCATGGCGATGGCGGCGTCGCTGGCGGTGCCCACGCCGGCGTCGACAATGATCGGCACCGTGGCCGCTTCCACGATAAAGCGGATGTTGAACGGATTTCGGATGCCGAGCCCCGAGCCGATCGGCGCGGCCAGCGGCATGACGGCCACGCAACCCATCTCCGCGAAGCGCTTGGCCATGATCGGATCATCGTTGGTGTACACCATTACCTTGAAGCCGTCTTTAATAAGTATCTCGGCGGCCTGGAGCGTGGCCGGGATATCCGGATAAAGCGTCTTCTCGTCGCCCAGCACTTCGAGCTTCACCAGGTCGTGACCGTCGAGCAGTTCGCGCGCCAGCCGGCAGGTGCGCACCGCGTCGTCGGCGCTGTAGCAGCCGGCGGTGTTGGGCAGGTAGGTGTATTGCGACGGTGGCAGCACGTCGAGCAGATTCGGCTCGTTTGGGTTCTGACCGATGTTGGTACGGCGGATGGCGACGGTGATAATCTGCGCGCCGCTCGCCTCGATGGCACGCCGGGTTTCGTCCATGTCCTTGTACTTGCCGGTGCCGACCAACAGGCGCGAGCTGTATGCCTTGCCGGCGATCACCAGGGTATCGGATACGTTATTCACGGGCGCGTTCATTGAATATGGCTATTTATCCAGGCGCCGTTATAGGCGCAATGCACTTTGTGCAGGCCTGCTTTCATTAACCACCTCCGATCGCGAACACCACTTCCACGCGATCGCTGTCATTGAGCCGGAATTCCGCGTGCCGGCTGCGCGGCACGATCTCCTGATTGACCTCGACCGCGACGCGCTTGCCGGCCATGCCAAGCTCATCAAGCAGCGCGGCGACTGTTACTGGGGCGGCGAGCGCCCGCTCCTGTCCGTTGACCACGATTTTCATCGCTACACCCTGAATCTTCTGGCTACACATGGCCGGTAATAATAATGGCTATTTATGTGCAAGCGTGCGTTCCGAAAATGATTTACCATTCTAGCGTCCGTGGTCGTAAAATGCAGCCGCGGGTGCTAGCACACCACGGCATTTCCCGGCCCGGCAGCACCGGGTTGAAGACAGGCAAGCCACGCGGGCGTCGTATAATGGTATTACCCTAGCTTCCCAAGCTAGAGACGTGGGTTCGATTCCCATCGCCCGCTCCATCCTTCCTCCGCGGAGGCACAGTGAAAAAGACCTTGAAGATTCTGGGGCTGACCCTTGCCGTATTGTTCGGCCTGCTGGTCGCCGCCGCCATCATCCTGCCGTTCGTGTTTGATCCCAACCAGTACAAGGGCGAGATCATTCGCCTGGTGAAGGAACAAACCGGGCGCGACATGAAAATCGAGAAGAAGATCGGCTGGTCGTTTTTCCCGCGTCTCGGCGTCGAGGCTGGCGGCCTCGAACTGAGCAACGCCCCGGGCTTTGGCAAGGAGCCGTTTGCTAAGATCGATGCCGCCGGCGTGCATGTCGAATTTCTGCCACTGCTCAGCGGCAAGATCACCGTGGACACGGTATTCCTGCACGGCCTCAATCTGAATCTGGCAAAAAACGCCGCCGGCCGGAACAACTGGGAAGATATGCTGGCGAGGGGTGCCAAGCCCGCACAACCTGAACCCGAGAAAAAGGCGCCCGGCAAGCTGCCGATCGAAGCGCTTAGCATCGGCCGCCTCGACATCAAGCGCGCCAACATCATATGGCGCGACGATACCGCCGGCAGCGTGCTCGCCGTGCGCAACCTGGAGCTTTCCACCAGCCGGTTCGTCTCCGGTGAACCACTGGATCTGCGCCTCGGCTTCGAACTTGCGCGTGACAAGGCGGCACCGATCAAGGCCGCGCTCCAGAGCCGGCTGACCGCTTCCCCGGATGCGCTCACACTCGCGAAACTCGACCTCAAGGTGGACGACAGCCGCCTCACCGGTTCGATGGAAATCCATAACTTCGCCAGCCCGGCGTTGCACTTCGATCTTGGCCTCGACAAGATCGATCTCGACCGCTATCTCGCCGCGGAGAAACCGGCAGGCAAGCCGGCCGCGGGCACGAAGAACGCTCCGGCACCAGCCGCCGAGCCGCCGGTGGAACTGCCGCTCTCGACCCTGCGCAGCCTGGACGTGAACGGCAAGTTCCGCATTCAGGAAATGAAAGCGCTCGGCCTGCGCTCGAAAGACGCGCACATTCAGCTCAACGCAAAAAATGGCCTGATTGCATTCGGCCCCAACCAGGCGAAACTCTACGGCGGCAACTACCGCGGCGAAACCGTTCTGGACGTGCGCGGCAAAACTCCGCAAGTGAAAATGGACGAGAAGCTGGAACAGGTGCAGATCGGCCCGTTACTCAAGGACATGCAGCTGTTCGATCACTACACCGGTACCGGCAATATCGGTCTCAAGCTGACTGCCCAGGGATTTGACGCGAGCCAGATCAAGAAGAGCCTGAACGGCACAGCCGCACTCGCATTCCACGATGGCAAGATCGAAGGCGTGGACCTGGTCAAACTCATCGAACAGGCGCGCGCCCTGCGTGACGCGGCGCGTGGCAAGCCGGTGGCGGTGAAGACCACAGAGAGCGATGCCACGGTATTCAAGTCGCTCACCGCCAACGTGCGCGTGGTGAACGGCATCGCACAGAACGACGACCTCGTGCTGGACGGCGCAAACCTGCGCGCCACCGGCCGCGGCACGGCCGACTTGGCCCGCGAGACCCTGGACTACCGCCTCAAGGTCACGGTTGCGGAGGGCGCCGATCGCCGCGGCACCACCGTGCCGGTGATCATCGCCGGCACCTTTGCCAACCCCAGCTACAACGTCGACTTTGGCGAGCTGCTCAAGCAGGAGGCGGAGAAGCAGATCGAGAAACAGATGCAGAAGGGTCTGGAACAGTTGCTGCAACCGAAGAAGAAAAAGTAATTCGCATGCGCCAATCCGCGCTGATCGATGCGCGCGCGCTGCGCCGCCGGCTGCTTGCCTGGCACGACCGCCACGGCCGCAAGGACCTGCCCTGGCAACGCTCGCGCGATCCGTACCGCATCTGGGTATCGGAGATCATGCTCCAGCAGACCCAGGTGCGCACGGTCATTCCTTACTATGAGCGCTTCCTGAAACGCTTCCCGGATGTGCAGACACTGGCGCGCGCCAAGCTCGACAGCGTATTGCACCACTGGACCGGGCTCGGTTACTACGCCCGCGCGCGCAACCTGAAGCGCGCTGCCGAAACAATCGTCAAACAACACGGCGGACAATTTCCGCGCGATATAGAAGTGGTCTCAAGCCTGCCGGGCATCGGCCGCTCCACCGCCGGCGCGATCCTGGCGTTCGCCTTCCAGCAGCGCCACCCGATTCTCGATGGCAACGTCAAGCGCGTGCTCACACGCTTACACGCGATCGAAACGCCGGTCTTGCAGCGTGACACCGAGCAGGCCCTGTGGACGCTCGCCGAACATTACACACCCAAGGCACGCGTTGCCGACTTCACACAGGCGATCATGGACCTGGGCGCGACGCTCTGCCGGACACGCAAGCCGGACTGCCCGATCTGTCCATTGCAACAGGATTGCGCCGCCCATGCACAGGGGCGTCCAGAGAAATTTCCAGTGCGTACTAAACGCAAGACATTGCCGGTGCGCGAGATCGCCATGCTCATGATCCGCGACGCGCGCGGTCACATACTGCTCACCCAGCGTCCGCCGGTGGGCGTGTGGGGCGGGCTGTGGGGTTTTCCGGAATGCGCACCGGATGCCTCGGCGACCGATTGCTGCCGCGCTGCGTTCGGTCTGGAGATAAAAACCGAAACGCCTTGGCCGGTGCGGCGCCACGGCTTCAGTCACTTTCAGTTGCACATCACACCGATACCCGCACGCCTGACGGGGGCAAACCGTCTAAAGAAAGCAAGCCTGCACAAAAATAACCATATGGGGAAAGCAAGCCCGCATAAAAATAGTCATTTGACGATGATGGAGTACGCCCCGGCAGTCTGGTATAACCCCGACAAGCCGGACGCGCGCGGTTTGGCGGCGCCGGTCAAACGCTTACTACAACAGTTGAGGAAGACAGAATGAGTCGCATGGTGAAGTGTGTGAAGCTCGGCCGCGAAGCGCCGGGGCTCGATTTCCAGACCTATCCGGGCGAACTCGGCAAGCGCATCTACGAAAACGTCTCGCAGGAAGCGTGGCAACTGTGGATGTCGCGCCAGACCATGCTCATCAACGAGTACCGCCTGAACCCGCTCGACCCGAAAGCGCGCAAGTTCGTCGAGGGCGAGATGGAGAAATTCTTTTTTGGCGAGGGCTCGGAATTACCGCCCGGCTACGTGGCGCCATCGAGCAAAAAGTAATCTGCGTTCCAAAAAAAACGCCCGGCGATACCAGGCGTTTTTGTGTTTCCGCGGATGTACCCGCTGGTTACTTGCAACTGCTGCCGGGAATATTGCACGTCACCCATGGCTTCGGAATACCCGGCTGGCCGCGCACCTTGTCGGCAAAATACTTCGCGTCCTGCTGGCTGTCGAAGCCGCTGACACGCAGGCGGTGAAATGTACGGTCCTTGAGCTGCACGGTGGTGAACTCGACCGGGATTCCATCTGCGAGCAGACGCCCTTCGATCTTGCGCGCCGTCGCCTCGCTCTTGTGTGAACCGAGCTGCACGATCCAGCCGCCACCCGGCAGGATCACGCCGCGGCCGAGATCGAGATCGGTCTCGGCCGCCCACTGCTTGAGCTTCTCCGGATCGACCGGCCCGACCGGTTGCGGCTCGCCCTCGCGCGGCGCGACAAAGAACGACAGCGGCTGGTCCATTATGAACTCGCCGCGCGCCGGATGGTTGAGCGTGATCTTGCCCTCGATCAGGCAGACGGTGGCGCCGCCATCCTTGCTCCGGCCCCACACGTCTGTGCCGCGGATGCCGAGCGTGGTGCTCGCAATGTTCACTTGTATGTCGCGCCGCACCATGCGTCCGAGCGTGCCGGCGGTGTAACGGAACGCACCCTTCACGACATCCAGCAAACCGGTCAGCGCGCCCTGGGAGGTATCTTCCTCGCGCAACGACACCAGTGCGAGACGCGCCTCTTCGCCCAGTTTCAAGAAGCTGCCGTCGGCGAGCTGGATGATCAGCCGACCGCCCTTGCCGGTTTCGACGATATCCGACTCCGCCAGTGCCATGCCGGCGCGCACCGGCAGACGCTCGCCGGCATGCTCCACCCACGCCGGCATCTGCAAGCCATCGACCTGCGCTGCGAGACTGGTGAACGAGGGAAGAAGCAAAGCGGTGGCAACAGCGAGCAGCAGAATGGCGCGGCGCATAGAAGCTCCCGTTTTTCTGTTATTCGCAACTGTGTACCGCAAAGGGCCGGATGGTGCAAGCTCGCCGGCGTCAGAAACTCTGCAACTGTTGATCAGTCGGCTCGGCACAGCAATACCACGGTTCCGAAAGGCGCGCGCCGAGTGCACCCGTGCCACCAGCCGGCAACAGCGGTGCACTCAAACCGGCCGCAGCGTGCGCCAACTGCCAGATGTGCGCGAAGCTGTCGCGACGCGCTGCGCCCTTGGCCTCCGCCTCGGCCACCCAGGTCTGGATGTCCAACTGCAATGCATCCACGCGCGCATCGTCGTGCTGCCACGGATAGCCAAGCAGCTTCGGGTCGAACGCGCCGAGATAATCCATGAAGCCCGGCAGCTTGAGCAGCTCCGAACCCTGTGGCACGAGCAGGCGAATGGCGAGCTGAATCGGCGGCACGCTCTCGACGAGGTCGAGCTCTACCAGGCGCGCGAGCAACGCGATGTAACCTTCCAACGTCGTCCACGGCGTGAATGGCACGAAGGTCGGCGCGAGCGCGATGCCGGCGGCACGCACCAGCTGCACGGCGCGGCCGAAGTCGGCATTGGTATGGTTCTTGGCGAGGTAATCCAGGATCCGGTCGTCCACCGATTCAATCGCCGAGGTAATGAACAGGCAGCCGGTTTCCTTCAATACCGGCAGCAACTCGGGATGCGCGAGTAGATGCTGGATCTTGATGGTGGCGTCATACGTCAGCTGCGGAAATTCGGCGTGCAGTGCGCGCACCAGCCGCTCGGCATGGGTCGGGCCATTGAGAAAATCCGGATCGCCGAACGAGATGTGCTGCGCGCCGGCCGCGACCTGCTGGCGGATGTCGGCCATCACCACCTCCACCGGCAGGATGCGGAACTTGCCCTGGTACACCGGCACCACCGGGCAATGCCGGCACAGGTGCTTGCAGCCGCGCGAGCCTTCGGCGAAGCCAACGACCTTGCTGCCTCCCTCGGGTGTAATCAGGTGCGCGTAGCGCGTCAACGCCGGCAGGCCGGAGCGGTTGGGAAGCACGAAGTCGATTTTCGCCAGACTCACTACTGGCTCAGTCTGCGTCACGTCACCGTGTTGCAACCGCTGCACCAGCGACACCAGCGCCGGCTCCACCTCACCGCCGAGCACCGTCCCCACGCCCAGTTCGCGCAACATCACCTCGTTCATCGGCGCATACAGGCCATAAACACACAGGTGCGCGTGCGGGGCGAGCTGCTTGATGCGCGGCAGCGCCGCGACCGCGATGCGCGTGGCGGTGTGCATCGCGACATAAATCGCAACCAGATCGGCACCGGCCAGCACCTCAGGCTCAAGCATTTGCAGGGACAGATCGAGGCACTGCACCTCGCAACCCGCGCGCTTCAGCCACGCGGCCGGCTCGGCCAAGCCGAACGGCTGGCGGCCGAGTTCGTAGGGATTGATGAGGACGACTTTCACGTTCAGGATAACCGGGGCAAAGTGCTGCGTTAATACTGGTTCTTAGGGCGAGCACGCTACATTAGCGATGATGCTCAGGGCGAGTTTGCGACATTAGCGGCGCGACCGTAGCATTTCAACCCTGCATACTTTGTGGACTGCACACACTCCGCAACCATGCGCAATGATTCCTTCAAGGACTACGTGCTTGACCAGCTCACAACGCTGGGCACGGTCCGTGCCCACAATATGTTTGGTGGCCACGGCCTGTACCGCGGGCCGGAGTTTTTCGGCATTGTGCATCAAGGTCGGCTCTATTTCCGCACCGATGCGCGCACCCGGCCGGACTATATCGCGCGCGGCATGTCGCCGTTCCAGCCGAATCCGCGCCAGACACTCGTCTCTTATTATGAGGTGCCGGCGGAAGTGCTCGATGACACCGAAATCCTCGCCGGCTGGGCCCGTGCCGCGCTCAGCGCGCACGCGGGCAAGCGCGGAAAATAGGTATAAGCCGGGTTTTTTACAAACACCGGGCAGTTCTCTATAATCCGCCCTCCCACGGCCGGGTAGCTCAGTTGGTAGAGCATGCGACTGAAAATCGCAGTGTCGGCAGTTCAATTCTGCCCCCGGCCACCATTTTTCCCTTCCCCAGCGTACTGAGCCCATGGCCGGAACTGATCGCCCGGACGCGCTGCTGCTCCTCACCTCGACCTGCCCGTACTGTCCGGCGGTGCTCGCAGCCCTGAGCGATCTGGTGAAAAGCGGCGACATCGGACGCCTCGAAGTCGTAAACATCGGCGCGCACCCGGATGTTGCCCAGCAGTATGGCGTGCGCACCGTGCCGTGGGTGCGGATCGGGCCGTTCGAGCTGGAAGGCCTGCGCTCGCCGGCCGAACTCAAGCAGTGGGTGGAACGCGCTGGCACGCCCGAGGGACTGGCCGAATATTTTCACGAACTCCTCAAGGAAGGCGCATTGCTGAAGGTGAGCACGCAGGCCGAGCGTGACCCGGCGACGCTCGACGCGCTGCTGCACCTGCTCGGCGACCCCGATACCGAACTCACCGTGCGCATCGGCATCAACGCCGTGTTCGAAGGGCTGGAAGGCAATCCTGCGCTGCGCCGCGCGGTCGAGGCGCTGATTGCGCTCAGCACGCACCGCGATGCCCATATCCGCGGCGATGCCGCGCATCTGTTATCGCTGACCCATGATCCCGCGGTGCAACCGCACCTCCAGCGCCTGCTGGCGGATGCGGTGGCCGATGTGCGCGAGATTGCGCGCGAGGGGTTGGAGCGTCTGGCGGCCGGCACCAAACCGTAGGATGGGTGGAGTCACTCGCTCACCCGGCCATATCAGAACAACTCAAGCTGCGGCGCGATGCGTGGCGGGCGGAATTGCGAGTCATCCAGCGGCGGAAAATCACCAAAACCGAGTCGCCGTTCGGCCATGGCGAAGCGCTTGGCCAACAGATCGGCATAGTCGCCGGTGCCGCGCATGCGCGCGCCGAAACGGCTGTCGTAGTCCTTGCCGCCACGCATGTCGCGGATTCGGTTCATGACATGCGCGGCCTTGCGCGGTTCGTGCGCCGTGAGCCACGCCTCGAACAACTCCTTCAACTCATGCGGCAGGCGCAGCAGCACATAACCCGCCACCCGGGCGCCTGCGGCGTGCGCGGCTTCCAGGATATTTTCCAGCTCTCCGTCGGTAAGCACCGGGATCAGTGGTGCCACCAGCACGCTGACCGGAATGCCGGCGCTGCTCAAGTTATTGATGGCGGCGAGACGCCGCTGCGGTGCCGCAGCGCGTGGCTCCATGCGGCGTGCGAGCGCGCGGTCGAGAGTGGTAATGGAAAACGCCACGGATACGAGATGATGTGCCGCCGCTTCTTTCAGGAGATCGAGATCGCGCTCGATCAACGCCGACTTGGTCACGATACTGAACGGGTGCCGGCACTCGACCAACAGTTCGAGGATGCGACGCGTGATTCTGAGTTTTCTTTCCCCCGGCTGGTAGGCATCGGTGTTGATGCCGACCGCCATCGGCGCCGGCCGATAGGCACGCGCGGCCAGCTCGTTTCTGAGTAATTCTGGCGCGTCCGGCTTGTAGAACAGGCGGCTTTCGAAATCGAGCCCGGGCGACAGCCCGAGCCAGGCATGCGACGGACGCGCGAAGCAATAGACGCAACCATGCTCGCAGCCGCGGTAGGGGTTGATGGAGCGGTCAAAGCCAACGTCCGGCGAATCGTTGTAGGCGATGACCGTGCGGCTTGAATCCAGGGTGAACGTGGTGCGCAACGGCTCGAGCGGCGCATCCAGGCTGCCCCAGCCGTCGTCCAGTGCTTCCTGCGTATGCGCGCTGTAGCGATTATCCGGACTGAAGGTCGCGCCGCGGCCGCGCTGCAGACGATTGGTATCCCGGTTGTCCATGGGGCGCGCTCCTGAATCTGTCCCCTGCCCTGTCCAATGCAACACGACGCAGGAGAAGCAGCTCGCCGTGCCATACCCTGGCGCGGTGAGCTGCTCACAGCTATTTCTTTGCGAAGATTTCCTTGAAGAATGTCTGCATCTCGGCCCACGACTTCTGGTCGGCATCGGCATTGTAGGCGAGAGGTAGGCTGAACTTCTGGCCGAGCTCGTCGGCGCCCTTGCTGGTGAAGGCGTGCTTGGCGCCCGGATAAGCGATAACCTTGTAGCTAGCCTTGGCCGCGTCCATCTCCTTCTTGAAGGCCTCGACCTGTTCGGCCGGGACAAACGGGTCGGCCTCGCCGGTCAGCACCAGCATGCGTGCCTTGAGCTTGCCGGCCTTGGCCGGCTGCTCGGTGTTGAGGCTGCCGTGGAAACTCACCACACCCTTGAGCGGCTCGCCCTGGCGCGCCATTTCGAGCACGATTGCTCCACCGAAGCAGTAGCCAATGGCAGCGATGTTCTTGCCATCCACAGTCGGGTGCTTCTTGAGCACTTGCTGCGCGGCGTCAAAGCGTTGCTTGGCGAGCGCCAGGTTCTTGCGCACCTCACCGGAGAATTTACCGGCCTCGTCCGGGTGGTGCGCCTGATGGCCATCTCCGTACATGTCCAAGGCCAAGGCCGTGTAGCCGAGCCCGGCCAGCATGCGCGCGCGTTCGCGCGCGTATTCGTTGTGCCCCCACCATTCGTGCACCACCAGTACGCCCGGCCGTTTTCCCTTCACGGCATCGTCCCATGCCAGGTAACCCTTGAGCACGGTGTTGCCAGCCTTGTACTGGACTTCCTCGCCCTTCACGGCGGCCTGCGCGGCCTGTGCAACGAATGCGAGCGCGATGATCAATATCCAACGCTTCATGACTGCCTCCTTGTTGTGACGGTCGGAAAATCAATCTAACAGAAAGTCGGTGCGCCGGAACAGATTGGTTGCCGGAAGTCGTGTCCGGACTATTCCGGCGGCTTGCCCAGGTCCAGCTCGGCGGTCACCTGCCGGTCGTAAACGAGCGCCGCCGATTCGCGCCGCGCCTGCGGGCTTAGCAGATGCTCACGGCGCTCGCCGGGTTGGATAAGATGCACGACGCGTATCCCTTGCAGGGTGAGGTAGTCGGCAATGAGCGCGCGATGGCAGTGTTCGGGGTCGCGTTCGGCGCACAGCATCGCGGTTGGCGCGTGCGTGGCGAGGCTGACGAACTGGCTGACCGCTTTTTTGAAGATCTCCGTTCCCATGTGATCGGCGAATCCGCGCCGGCCTTCATCCAGCGCGATATGCGTCGAATTGAATTGCAGTGCGCGCTTTCCACCCAGATGCCGTCCGGCCCAGTGGTAGACGATATTCGCCTGGCCACAGGACTCGCGCAGGCTTTCCTCGTTGAACTGCGGATGGCGCGCGGAGTGCGGCTGGGCGCGCACATCCACGAGCGTGGCGATGGCTGCCTGTGTGAGCATCGCGATCAACTCGGCAATCGGGCGGTTGCTGTGCCCGATAGTCCAGAGCGTTAGCGCGTCGTGCATCACGATACCGGGCAGGCAACGCCGGTGCCGCCGTGGCCGCAATAGCCGCGCGGGTTCTTGGCGAGATACTGTTGGTGATAGTCCTCGGCGAAGTAAAACTCCGGCGCATCGAGGATCTCGGTGGTGACCGGCGGGAAACCGGCCTGCACCAGCTCCCGTTGGTAGCGTTCGAGTGAGGCACGCGCCGCCTGACTCTGCGCTTCATTATAGGTATAGATGCCGGAACGATACTGGGTACCGACGTCGTTGCCCTGGCGCATGCCCTGGGTCGGGTCGTGCGCTTCCCAGAAGACCTTGAGCAGCTGCGCGTAGCTCACCTGTTTCGGATCGAACACCACGCGCACCACTTCGTTGTGCCCGGTTTGGCCGCTGCACACTTCCTTATATGTCGGGTTGGGTGTGTAGCCGCCGGCATAACCCACCGCGGTCACATACACACCCGGCTGCTGCCAGAAGCATTTCTCCGCGCCCCAGAAACAACCGAACCCGAACAACGCCAGCGCCATGCCTTCCGGGTAGGGTGGTGCGAGCGCGTGGCCGTTCACAAAATGCTTTTCTGGCACCGGCATTTTCACGACACGCCCGGGCAGCGCCTCGTGCGGTGCCGGCAACTGTTGTTTCTTCACGCCGCCGAGCATGGGTTTCTCCTCGCTTGTGGCTGGACAGTCTGCACCAAGTACCGCCACGCGGCTATCAACACCCTGTTTTCCTTGAGGATTTACGCAAAGGCCCGGACCCAGGCACGCTACCAGAAAATGATGTACAGGTAATGTATATGTATTGTAGAACTTGGAAGCATCACTAACATGCTGATTATATACGTTACATAATAGTTTTAAGGTAAATCGTTGACAGAGGCCTAATATCTTGTATATATTTTGTACAACTTATACAAACGGAGAAGCGACAATGACGGCACTGCTGGTTTCCCTGATATTTATCGTCCTCGCCGGCGCGGTGCTCACGATGCATGGTCTGGAACAGCGGCCGACACAACCCGCGACCGTGCGCCTGCCGGCCCGGCAGCGTCGCTGATCCAATCGCTGCCTGTTTCACCGAGAACGACCAACCGTGAAGAGAAATAGCCAAACCAACACGCTGCCCGCGGACACGGAGTTCTACCCGATCCGTACCGTGTCCACACTCACCGGTGTGAACGCCATCACCCTGCGTGCCTGGGAACGACGCTACGGGCTGATCAAGCCGGTACGCACCGACAGCGGACACCGCGTCTACACGCGCACCGACATCGACAACATCCACCGCATCGTGGCGCTGCTCGACAAGGGTGTTGCCATCAGCCAGGTGCGGCACACACTCGGCGAGCCGGATCAGGGCGTAACGCGTGTCGACGAGGCCGGACCTTGGGCCGGTTTCCGCGAACGCATGGTCATGGCCATTACCCAGTTCGACGAGAATCGGCTTGAGGACACCTACAACGAGATCCTTGCCCTCTACCCGACCGACTTGGTGACGCGCAAGGTGCTGCTGCCGCTGCTGGTCGAACTCGGCGCGCGCTGGCAGAGCACCGAGGGCAGCGTTGCCGAAGAACATTTTTTCGGCGTGTACCTGCGCAACAAGCTGGGGGCGCGCTTCCACCACCGCAATCGCAACAACACCGGACCGAAACTGCTCGCCGCCTGCCTGCCGGGCGAACAACACGAAGTCGGCCTGCTGCTGTTCGCGCTCGCGGCGCACGAGCAGGGCTACCGGCTGGTGCTGCTCGGCGCGGACATGCCGCTCGCCGATCTGCCGCTTGCCGCAAAGCGCTCGCAGAGCGCGGCGATTGTGTTGTCCGGCTCGGTCGAACCGGATGCACAAATGCTCGCTGAACAATTGCCGGCGCTGGTTGCGGCCGCCGGCATGCCGGTGTTCATCGGCGGACTCACGGCGGTGCGGCGGCGCGACGAGATCGTGGCGGCCGGTGCTGTTCCGCTCGGCAATGACATCGCACACGGCCTGCAGCGCATTGGTGACACCCGCAAGTTGCTGGGCACCGCTCACTGAACGAAACGAACACAACGGGAGCCAAGGACATGAACACCGTAACGAATCTTGCCATTAACTGGACCGAGCAGGGACTGGTACCGGATGCCGTCATTCGCGCCGGCATCCGCCGCCTGTGCAAGCAGCGGCTGGTCGAAATCCAGGCCGGTGATGCTGAGGCCGCGTCTACCGCATTCGAGGAATTCGTGGCGCACATGAACGCCGCCGAGCTGGCGCCGCTGCCGCACAAGGCCAACGAGCAGCATTACGAAGTGCCGGCGGCGTTCTACGCCGCGGCGCTCGGCGAGCACTGCAAGTACAGCTCGTGCTTCTGGCCGCAGGGTGTGTCGAATCTCGACGACTCAGAAGCCGTGGCCCTCGCCGCCACCTGTGAGCGCGCCGGGATTGAAAACGGCCAGCGCATTCTCGAACTCGGTTGCGGCTGGGGTTCGCTGACTCTGTGGATGGCCGAGAACTATCCGGCGAGCCGCATTACGGCCGTGTCCAACTCGCGTTCGCAGCGTGAATACATCCTGGGCGAGGCAGCACGCCGTGGCCTGCAGAACGTGGACATCATTACCTGCGACATGAACGTCTTCGCGACCGAGGCGCGCTTCGATCGCATCGTGTCGGTCGAAATGTTCGAACACATGCGCAACTGGCGCGCGTTGTTCGAACGCGTGCACGGTTGGCTGCTACCGGGCGGGCGCTTCTTCATGCACGTGTTCTGCCACCGCTCGGCGCCTTATGAGTTCGTCGATAACGGCCCGTCCGACTGGATGGGGCGGCACTTTTTCTCCGGCGGCATCATGCCGAGCGACGATCTGGCGCTGCGCTTCCAGGAACACCTCAAGCTGGTGCAGCGCTGGCGCTGGGACGGTACACATTATGAAAAAACCGCAAACGCCTGGCTTGCCAATGTCGATGCGCGCCGCGACACGGTGCTGCCGGTGCTCGCCGCCACCTATGGCGAGGATGCTGCGCAGCAATGGCTACAGCGCTGGCGCATTTTCTTCATGGCCTGCGCCGAACTGTTCGGCTACAACCACGGCCAGGAGTGGTGGGTGAGCCATTATCTGTTCGAGCGGCAGGCGGCCGCTCCATCAACGTAAACGGGAGAACGTCATGCCGCTGCTCGCCAATGTTCTTGTTTTCCAGATCGGCTGGTTCGCCTGCGTGCTCGGCGGCGCATATGGCTTGCCATGGATCGGTACCGGCATCGCACTCGTCATCGTCGCCTGGCACCTGACACACGCCGTGCGGCCCAAGCAGGAACTGCTGCTGGTGCTGAGCGCCGCCACGATCGGCGCGCTGTTCGACAGCCTGCTGGTGGCGTTCGGCTGGCTGGCCTACCCGTCCGGCACGCTCATCGCCGGCACCGCGCCGCACTGGATCGTGGCACTGTGGATGCTGTTCGCCATCACCCTCAACCTGAGTCTGGCCTGGCTCAAGCGCCGCCTGTTCATCGCGGTATTGTTCGGCGCAGTCGGCGGGCCGCTCGCCTATCTGGGCGGTGCCAAACTCGGCGCGCTGAGCTTTGTGGCGCCGACTCCGGCGCTGATCGCGCTCGCGGTTGGCTGGGCGTTGTTCACGCCAGTCTTGGTGAACCTGTCGCTGCGCTTCGACGGCTTCGTGACTCACCTGGATGCCGCCACGGAGGCCGGTCATGCTTGATGTGACTGCCTATCTTTCGGCCCTGGTGGTATTGCTGCTGGCGAGCGTCGCCGGCTGGCTGTTCAGTGTCGTCCGCCAGAACGTGACCATCGTCGATAGTCTGTGGGCGCTGTTCTTCCTGCTGGCCGCGCTGACCACGGCGGCACTGACGTCACAGCCCGGCCCGCGCGCCAGCCTGATCATCGGGCTGGTCGCGATCTGGGCCGCGCGCCTGTCCGGCTATCTCACTTGGCGCAACTGGGGCAAGCCCGAGGATCACCGCTATCAGGCGATCCGCCGGCGCAATGAACCGGGCTTCACGTTCAAGAGCCTGTACCTGGTGTTCGCGCTGCAGGCGGTGCTGGCTTGGATCATCGCCGCGCCGCTTGCTGCCGGCATCAGCGGCCAGGCGCCGCTCGGACTGCTCGACTATGCCGGTGTTGCCCTGTGGGTGTTCGGTTTCCTGTTCGAGGCCATCGGTGACTGGCAGCTGACGCGCTTCAAGGCCAATCCCGACAACCACGGCAAGGTCATGGACCGCGGCCTGTGGCGCTTCACGCGCCACCCCAACTATTTTGGCGAGGCCTGCCTGTGGTGGGGCTACTGGCTGATCGCGGCCTCCGCCGGCGGCTGGTGGACGCTGTTCGCGCCGCTGCTGATGAGCGTGCTGCTGCTCAAGGTCTCGGGCGTGGCGCTGCTCGAAAAGGATATCGGCGAGCGCCGCCCGGCGTACCGCGACTACATCGCGCGCACCAACGCCTTTTTTCCCGGACCGCGCCGCGCCGTTGCGACCGGCAAGGAGTCGGCATGATCCGGCGCTTCGTTTCTACATACAGCCTGCGCGCGTTCGGTTTGCTGGCAGCGCTACTGTCGGCGAGCGCTAGCGCCTCCACCGCGAGCGGAGATTGGCGCTTTCGGGTATTTCTGGATGACGCCGAGATCGGCTACCACCACTTCCGCCTGCGTGGGGATGGTCCGGAACAGCTGCTGGAAAGCGAAGCACGCTACAACGTGAAGTTTCTGTACGTGACAGTCTACAACTACGAGCACGACAGCCGTGAGCGCTGGCAAGGCAACTGTCTCAAACAGATCGATGCCAGCACTCAGGACAACGGCAAGGCGCTGGCAGTGCGCGGCACACAGGACGGTGGCCGGTTCGTCGTCAGCAGCACACGTGGTCAGGCGACTCTCCCGACCTGCGTTATGACCTTCGCCTACTGGAACCCGGACCTGCTCGGCCAGTCGCGCCTGCTCAATGTCCAGACCGGTGAATACCTGGATGTGCAGGTGCGCGCGCTCGGCGAAGAGATCATCACGGTCCGTGGCGGTGCACAACGCGCGCAGCGCTATGCCCTTGAGACGCGCGATTTCCGCATCGACCTGTGGTATTCGCCCAGCAAGGAATGGCTGGCACTCGAATCGCGCACCGATGGCGGCCGAAAAATCCGCTACCTGATCCAGTAAATCGCCACCGCTGTGGCCGGAGAAAAACCGATGAACACGACAACGACCTTGCTGACCCTGGGTTGTGTATTCCTGGCCGGCTGCCAGACGGTATCGCGCCCGCCGATTGAAACCGTGGCCAAGGTCGATCTGCCGCGCTTCATGGGCGACTGGTATGTGATTGCCAACATCCCGACCTTCATCGAGAAGGGCGCGCACAATGCCATCGAGTCCTACAAGCTGGCGGACGACGGCAGCATCGAAACTACCTTTACCTTCCGCGCCGGCAGTTTCGACGGTGCAGCCAAACGCTACACACCGCGCGGCTTCGTGCAGGACAAGACCTCGAACGCGGTCTGGGGCATGCAGTTCCTGTGGCCGATCAAGTCGGATTTCCGCATTGTCTACCTGACGCCCGACTACGCGCAGACCGTGATCGGGCGCGAGAAGCGCGACTATGTGTGGATCATGGCGCGCACGCCCAGTATTCCGGACACCGAGTACGCCGGCATTGTCGAGTTCCTCGGACGCCAGGGCTATGACGTGAGTCAGATTCAGAAGGTGCCACAACGCTGGCCGGCACACCAGGGCGGATAACCCCATGAGCGGAACTACACACAAGGAAGTCTCCGCCGTGGCGCGTGCCGGGCGTGTGTTCGGCGCCTGGTTCGACAACAGCGCGGTCGCGCTCGAGCCCGGCGATCCGAAGCACATCGACTGGCTGCGGGTGCTGCCGTTCATCGGCCTGCACCTCGCCTGCCTTGGCGTGCTGTGGGTCGGCTGGAGCTGGACCGCGGTCGCTGTCGCGCTGGCCTTGTATGCGCTGCGCATGCTGGCCATCACCGGCTTCTATCACCGTTACTTCTCGCACAAGGCGTTTCGCACCTCGCGTGCCATGCAGTTCGTGTTTGCGCTGCTCGGCGCGAGCGCCGTGCAGCGCGGCCCGCTGTGGTGGGCGTCGCAGCACCGCCATCACCACGCGCACGCCGACGACGAGCAGGATATGCACTCGCCGCACCGCCACGGCTTTCTCTGGAGCCACACCGGCTGGTTCATGGCACGCGCCAATTTCGCGACGCGCATGGCGGCGGTGCCGGACCTGGCAAAGTATCCGGAGCTGCGCTTCCTCGACCGCTTCGACGCACTCGTGCCGCTGCTGCTGGCGCTCGGCCTGTATGGCGCGGGTGAGTTGCTTGCGTACAGCGCACCGGCGCTCGGCACCAACGGCCTGCAACTTCTGGTGTGGGGTTTCGCGATCTCAACCGTGGTGTTGTACCACGCGACCTTCACCGTGAACTCGCTCGCCCACACTCTCGGCCGGCGGCGCTACGCGACCCGCGACCAGAGTCGCAACAACCTGTGGCTGGCACTGCTCACCTTCGGCGAGGGCTGGCACAACAACCACCATCATTTCCCGGGTTCAGCGCGCCAGGGCTTCTACTGGTGGGAAATCGATCTCACCTATTACTTCCTCAAGCTGCTGGCCGCGCTCGGCCTGATCTGGGACCTGCGCCCGGTGCCGGCCGGCCTGCGCGAGGCACGACGCGAAGCGAGGTCTGCATGAAAATCGCTATTATCGGTTCCGGCATCGCCGGCAATGTCGCGGCCTATCACCTCAGCCGCGAGCACGACATCACGGTGTTCGAAGCCGGCGACCATGTCGGCGGCCATACGCACACGCATGCCATCGAACAGGACGGCCGGCACTATAACGTCGACACCGGCTTCATCGTGTTCAACGACTGGACCTACCCGAATTTTATCGCGCTGCTCGACGAGCTCGGCGTCGCTTCCCAGGAAAGCGCCATGAGTTTCTCGGTGCGCGCCGAATCCAGCGGCATCGAGTACAACGGCACGTCGCTCAACACCCTGTTCGCGCAGCGCCGCAACCTGCTGCGGCCGTCGTTCCTGCGCATGATCCGCGACATCCTGCGCTTCAACCGCGAAGCCCCGGCGCTGCTGGACAGCGCCGGCGATGACATCACCCTCGGCGACTACCTGGCCGCGCAACGCTATTCGCGCGCGTTCATCGATCACTACATCATTCCCATGGGCGCCGCCATCTGGTCGACCGACGCGGAAAACATGCAGCGCTTTCCGGCGCGCTACTTTGTGCGCTTCTTCCACAACCACGGCATGCTGTCGGTCGACCAGCGCCCGCAGTGGCGCGTGGTCCAGGGCGGCTCGGCGCGCTACGTGGAAAAGCTCACCGCGCCGTTTCGCGAGCGCATCCGCCTGCGCACTCCGGTGGAGTGGATCCGGCGGCTTCCGGGGCAGGTGCTGGTCAAGGCACGCGGTCTCGAGACCGAACGCTACGACCAGGTGTTCCTCGCCTGTCACAGCGATCAGGCGCTGACCTTGCTGGCGGACGCCTCTACCCAGGAGCGCGAGGTGTTGGGCGCCATCCCCTACCAGGAGAACGAGGCGGTGTTGCACACCGACAGCCGGCTGTTGCCGCGCCGCAAACTCGCCTGGGCGGCGTGGAATTATCACGTACTGCCACAGGCGCGCGAGCGCGTGGCGCTGACCTACAACATGAACATTCTGCAGGGGCTGAACGCACCCACGCCGTTGCTGGTGACGCTCAACCACAGCGCCGCCATCGATCCGGCCAAAATCATCAAGCGCGTCCGTTATCACCATCCGCTGTACACGCGCGCCGGTGTCGCAGCGCAGGCGCGCCAGGCGGAAATCAACGGCGCGCTGAATACCTACTTCTGCGGCGCCTACTGGCGCTTCGGCTTCCATGAGGACGGTGTGGTGAGCGCACTGAATGCGCTCGAACATTTCCGGGAACGCAACCAGCATGCACAGCGCGCTCTACACCGGGCAGGTTAGGCACCGGCGCTTCGCGCCGCGCGGCCACGCCTTCGAATACCGGCTGTTCATGGCCTGGCTCGACCTGGCCGAGCTGGACACGGTGTTCCGTGGCCACTGGCTGTGGTCGAGCAAACGGCCGACGCTCGCGTGGCTGCGACGCGCCGACTACCTCGGCGATCCGCAGCTGCCGCTCGACCAGGCAGTGCGCGACCTGGTGGAGCGCGAGACCGGCACCCGGCCGAGCGGGCCGATTCGCCTGCTCACGCACCTGCGCACCTTCGGCTTCTGTTTCAATCCGGTCAGCTTCTATTACTGCTTCGATGCGGCCGATAGCCGCGTCGAGACCATTGTCGCCGAGATCACCAACACGCCCTGGAAAGAGCGGCATGCCTATGTGCTGACCGAAAAGTTAAACGAAGGCAAGGGCACAGCCAAGCGCTACCGCTTCGACAAGCGGTTCCATGTCTCACCGTTCATCGACATGGCGATCGCCTACGACTGGCGGTTCAACACCCCTGGCGAAACGCTCGCCGTGCACATGGAAGACCACAAGGATGGCGCCAAGCTGTTCGACGCCACCTTGCATCTCGAACGCCGCGAGATCAGCGCCGCCACGCTGGCGCATGCCCTGCTCGCCTTCCCGCTCATGACCCTCAAGGTGATCGGCGCGATTCACTGGCAGGCGCTGCGGCTCTGGCTGAAGCGCGTGCCGTTTCACACCCACCCGAAGAAACTCCCCTCACCCGGCCAAGGAGGCGCCCGCGCGGCGAAACCACGATGAACTCAACCACGCTCAACCGCATCGAACCCGCCAGCACCCCCAAGCCACATTTTCTCGACGGCCTGGCGGCACGCGCCGTACACCGGCGGCTGGCCGGACTGACACACGGACAGGTGACGCTGGTGGATGGCACCAGCCACCGGCGCTTCGGGCAGCGCACCGCGCACTGCCCGCTGAGCGTCACGCTGCAGGTGCATGATCCGCGCTTCTACAGCGACCTCGCCTTCGGCGGCTCGATCGGCGCCGGCGAGGCCTGGATGCAGGGTTACTGGAGCGTGAACGATCTCACCGCCCTGGTGCGCATCCTGCTGCAGAATCGCGCCGTGCTGGATGGCATGGAGACCGGTCTGGCGCGCCTGACCGCCCCGCTGCAGAAGGCCCTGCACTGGCTGAACCGCAACACCCGCGCCGGCAGCCGGCGCAACATCGCTGCGCATTATGACCTCGGCAATGATTTCTTTGCGCTGTTCCTCGACCCGACCATGATGTACTCGAGCGCGATTTTCGCGCGGCCGGACATGACGCTCGAGGCCGCGCAGCTGGCGCGCCTTGAGCACATCTGCCGCAAGCTCGACCTGACACCGCGCGACCACTTGCTGGAAATCGGCACTGGCTGGGGCGGCATGGCGATATACGCCGCCACACACTACGGCTGCCGCGTGACCACGACCACTATTTCGCAGGAACAGTACAAGCTCGCCAGCGAGCGCGTACGTGCCGCCGGGCTCGAAGAGCGCGTCAGCGTGCTGCTCAAGGATTATCGCGATCTCGATGGTCAGTACGACAAGCTGGTGTCGGTCGAAATGATCGAGGCCGTGGGGCACGACTTCTACGACGCCTACTTCGGCAAGTGCGCCGCCCTGCTTAAAGACGACGGCCTGATGCTGCTGCAGGCGATCACTATTGCCGACCAGCGCTACGACGCGGCGCGCAAATCGGTCGACTTCATCCAGCGCTACATCTTCCCCGGCAGCTGCATCCCGTCGGTTACCGCCATGAACAACAGCATCACGCGCGCCAGCGACCTGAAGCTTGCGCACCTGGAAGACGTCGGCCCGCACTATGCGACTACCCTGCGGCTGTGGCGCGAGAATTTCTTCCGCCACATCGAGGCGGTGCGCGCCCTCGGTTATCCCGAGAGCTTCATCCGCATGTGGGAGTTCTACCTTTGTTACTGTGAAGGCGGATTCGAAGAACGCGCGCTCGGCGACGTACACATGCTGCTGGCCAAACCCGGCAACCGGCGCGCCCCGATTGTGCCGGAGCTGAGCGCATGAGCATCCTCGCCCGCAGTCTGCTGGTTTTGTTGCTGATCGGCATAACCGCCTGTTCTGGCACACGGCCGGATCACAATCCCTTGCCGACCGTCGCGCAGGTTGAACTGGACCGCTATGTCGGGAAGTGGCACGAAATTGCCAAGATCCCGAATCGCTTCCAGCGCCAGTGCATCAGCGACACCACGGCAACCTACACAAGCAACGAAGACGGTACCATCGCGGTCGTGAATCGCTGCCGCACCCGCGGAGGTGAGTTCGAGGAGGCACGCGCTATCGCGCGCGTGGCCGATCCGCGCACCAATGCCAAACTGGAAGTCAGTTTCTTCAGCCTGCTCAGCTGGCGACCGGTGTGGGGCAACTATTGGGTGCTGGCACTCGGCCCCGACTATGACTATGCCGTGGTCGGCGAACCCGGCCGCCGCTACGGCTGGATCCTGGCGCGCACGCCAACTCTGCCGGACGCGACCCGTGCGCGCATCGACCAGCAGTTGCGTGATCTCGGCTATCCGCCGGAGCTGTTCGAGAATTCCTTGCACAGCGCATGTGACTGATCGCGTCACACGCTACCCATCACAGCATGACCACCGCACTCGTCTGGTTCCGCCGTGACCTGCGGCTTGCCGACAATGCCGCACTCACGCACGCGCTCAAGTGCGCGCAGCGCATCGTGCCGGTGTACCTGCATGCGCCGGAGGAAGACGGCGACTGGGCACCGGGCGCGGCCAGCCGCTGGTGGCTGCATCACAGCCTGGCGGCGTTGGGCGAGTCGCTGGCGCAACGCGGCAGCCGGCTGGTGATCCGGCGCGGCCCGAGTCTCGCTGCGCTGCGTCAATTGATACGCGACACTGGCGCCACCTCGGTCTGCTTCAACCGCCTGTACGAACCGGCACGACTGAAACACGATCGCGCCATCGAGCAGGCCCTTGCTGCCGACGGCGTCGAAGTCTTCGCCGGCACGGGTCATCTGCTCGCCGAGCCGTGGGCCATTCAGAGCCAGAGCGGCACGCCCTACCGCGTGTACACGCCGTACGCGCACCGAGTGCGCACAACCCTGACGGTGCCGGCACCGCAGCCGGCGCCACGCGCACTACCGCTATCCCCGGCGCGGCTCAAATCGCTGCCGCTCAAGGAGCTGGGTCTATTGCCACGCATCCGCTGGGATACCGGACTGGCGAGCAACTGGCAACCGGGCGAAGATGGTGCGGCGCAACGCCTGCGCCGGCTGGCGTCGCTGTTGCCGGATTACAACCACGCGCGCGATGTGCCGGGCGCGGACGGCACGACGCGGCTCGCGCCGCACCTGCATTTCGGCGAAGTGTCACCGCGCCAGGTGTGGCGCGCGATCGCGCAGGCCGCGTCCCGGCAAACCGCCGGCAACCTGCGCGGCGCCGAAATGCTGGAACGCGAGCTGCTGTGGCGCGAGTTCGCGCAGCATGTGCTGCATCACTTTCCACACACGCCGGAGGCACCGCTCAACCCGCGCTTTGCCGGCTTTCCGTGGCGGCGCGCGCCGAAACTGCTCGCCGCCTGGCAAAGCGGCCGCACCGGCATCCCGATCGTGGATGCCGGTATGCGCGAGCTGTGGGCGACCGGCAGCATGCACAACCGCGTGCGCATGATCGCCGCCTCGTTTTTGACCAAGCACGCCGGGATCGACTGGCGCAGCGGAGCGCGCTGGTTCTGGGACACGCTGGTGGATGCCGATCTCGCCAGCAACACGCTCAATTGGCAGTGGGTGGCCGGTTGCGGCGCGGATGCCGCGCCCTACTTTCGCATTTTCAATCCGGTGTTGCAGAGCCGCAAGTTCGATGCGCAAGGGGAATACCTGCGCCGCTGGCTGCCGGAGCTGGCGTGCCTGCCGGACCGGCATATTCACGAACCATGGCGCGCACCGGATTCGGTGCGGCAAGCGGCCGGCGTGCAACTCGGCAAGGACTACCCGGCACCGGTGCTGGATCTGAGCACAGCGCGCAGTGCGGCGCTCACGCGCTGGCGCGATCCGACACGCCGGCGGTGATGGCACAGCCTGGAGTCACTGGTGAATCCGTGATCGGCGGTGGTCGTTTCCTTGCCGGCTGGCGTCGGTCCGACGCATACCGGAGAATGAGGCCATTCACGCGACTCTTGGCACGACTGCACATGGCCATGTCTCCCACCGAGCCCACTCTGGCCAGCCTGCCCAATCCGCTGCTGCGCTATGTGCTCGCCTGTCGCCCGCCGTTTCTGAGTGTGACGCTGTTTGCCTGCCTGATCGGGCTCGGCGGTGCACAGGCCAGCGGTGTGACCATCGCCTGGGCCACGGCGCTCGCGACCATCGTCCTGGCACTGCTGGCGCACGCCGGCGTGAACGTGCTCAATGACTATTACGACGCGCTGAACGGCAGCGACGCGATCAATACCGATCGGGTCTTTCCCTACACCGGCGGCAGCCGCTTTATCCAGAACGGCGTGCTCAGCACGACGGCTACGGCGCGCTTCGGCAGCGCGCTGCTTGCACTGGTCGTGGTCGGCGGCCTGTGGCTTGCGCAGCGCTCCGGTCCGGGCCTGCTGGCAATCGGCCTGACCGGGCTCGTGATCGGCTGGTCCTACTCGGCGCCGCCGCTCCGGCTCAACAGCCGCGGCCTCGGCGAATTCGCCGTGGCATTCGGCTTTGCCCTGATCGTGATCGGTAGCGATTATGTCCAGCGCCACGCCTTCGCCCTGGCGCCGCTCGTTGCCGCGGCATCGTACGCGCTGCTGGTCACCAACATCCTCTATCTCAACCAGTTTCCGGATCGGGCCGCCGACGCGGCCAGCGGCAAGCGTCACTGGGTGGTGCGTCTGGCGCCGCACCAGGCGCGTTGGGGTTATGTGGCCATCGCTGTGGCCGCCAACGGTTGGCTGATCGGCGCGGTGTTTGCGAACCTGTTGTCGGCGCGCGCGTTACTGGCACTGCTGGCGGTATTGCCCAGCGCACTGGCCGCACGCGAACTGCTGCGTCATGCCACGCAACCGCACGCCCTCGCCCCGGCAATTCGCATGACCATCGCCGCTGCCGCGCTGCACGGCCTGCTGCTGGCAGGCGCGTTGTTCAGCAGCGGCTAGTCGGCCAGTCGGCGACGGATGAGATAGTCGATCGACAATTTACCCGGACCGTAGAGCAGCGGTATGAGCAGCAGCACACCCCAGTACTGGTGCTGCATGACGCCGACCTCGTTGAGTTCCGGGTAGGAAATGACCGCAACCAGGTTGAGCACGAACAGCGCGGCGGCGGCCAATCGTCCGCCCAGACCAAGCGCCAGCAGCACCGGCAAGACCAGCTCGGCGCCTGTGCCGAGATAGGCAGCGACTTCGGGTGACAGCAGCGGCACCTGGTATTCGTGCGTGAACAGCAGGATGGTGGAGTCCATGCTCGCGATCTTGGTGAGACCGGACTTGAAGAACACGCTGGCGGCATAAAGACGCACCGCGAGCACAAATGCTGGTTGCAGCCACTCCAGAACGCGCACCACTGGCGTGCAAACAGTATCGAGTCTGGCCAGTACGAACATAGTTCCTCCAGTTGTTATGGTTTATTCCGCAAGAAATTCCACCAGGGTGCCGCGCCGCAGATGCTCAGCGAGCGTGCCGGTAAGATCGAAGTCCGGTTGCGCGGCCAGCGCAGCCTCGACGGCGGTACCCAATGGTTGTCGTCCGGCCAGCGCGGCCAGCAGCGCGGCTTCGCCGGCGGCGAGCGGTTCGACATACACCGTCAGTCCGCGCCGGATCACGAGCGCACGCACGCCGCCATCGCCGAGATCGACGCTCGGCTCTCCGTCATAACCTTCCTGGTTGATTTCGAAAATGCGTACGATCGGGAAGTCCGACTCCAGCAGGCGCGCACTTGGGTGCAGCACGAAACGCAACGCCGCATGCTGCTCGGCTGGCACCGCGCCCAGACGCGCAAAATCAAAAGCCGGTGCGTCGGCGGCATGGAAGGCCTGGTGCCAGGCCCATTCGAGGCGCGCCACATCCGGCAGGTACGGCAATTCGGCAGCCGGAGCGAAGCCGGCGAGAAAACTCGTAAAGGCGTCGCCGAAATCATGCAGGTTGCCGCTGCGCGGCCGGTGCACGCGCAAGTACTCGTGCACGGCATAGCGGAAGAAGCCGTCGCCGACCAGTTTTTCGACCACCGGGTACACCGCGCGCAGCGCGCCGGTCAGGCTCTCGACGACATTGTTGCGGTACACCTGCAGGTGCTGCGCGGCCGGGAAACGGCCGGTGCGCACGCGCGCGGCCATCTCTGGCCGCTCATCGAACACCGCGGCGGCAAACTCGGCTTGCAGATCACGCAGCATCGGCGTTCTCGCGCGCCAGTATGGCGTCGGCCAGTCCGGCTTGCCCGAGCAGGGTGTCGAGCGGCGGCAAGTCGCTATCCCACTCGATGAGCGTCGGGCGCGACCCGATCTGGCGTATCGCGTGCGCGTACAGTTCCCACACCGGCTCAGAGACCAGCGCGTTGTGGCTGTCGATCAGCATCGCGCCCTCGGGGTAGCGGTTGACGGTGTGACCGGCGAGATGGATCTCGCGCACCGCCGCGGCCGGGAGCGCCTGGAGATAGCGGTGCGCGTCGAAGTCATGGTTCTGGCTGCTGACATAGATGTTGTTCACATCCAGCAGCAGACCGCAGCCGCTGGCGCTTGCCACCGCGGCGAGAAACTCCCCCTCGGGAATCGCGGATTCGGTGTATTGCAGATAACTCGACGGGTTTTCGATCAACAGCTCGCGGCCGAGATAGTCCTGTACCTGCGCGACGCGCGCGCTGAAGTGCGCGAGCGTTTCCTCGGTGTACGGCAACGGCAGGAGATCGTTGAGAAACACACCGCCGACCGAACTCCAGCTCAGGTGATCGGACACGAGTGCCGGTTCGAAGCGCTGAATCAGCGTCTTGAGCCGGCGCAGGTGTTCGCGATCGAGTGGGTCGGAGGAACCGAGCGACAATCCGACACCATGCAGGCTGAGCGGATAGTGTGCGCGCGCCTGTTCCAGAAAATACAGCGGCGCTCCGCCAGCGCCGAAATAGTTCTCGCTATGCACTTCGACAAACGCCAGCGACGGACGCCGCTCGAGCAGGTCGCGGTAGTGCTCGGCACGTAGACCGATCCCGCTGCGTGGCGGGATCGGTCCGTGCGGACGCCCGGTGAGCACAGCACTCACAACATTACTTGCCGGACTTGAGCGAGGCGCCGACGATTTTGTCGCAGGTGCCCTTGGGAACGTAAATCCATGCATCCTTCTGCCCGTCCTTGGCTGCGGTCCCGGCGCAGGCGCTGACCGCAGTCTGGCAATCGTTCTTGCCGGCCTTGACGATACCGAAACACTTTTCCACAGGTGCCTTGTCAGCGGCGGTAGCGCCAAGTGACCCGAGCGCGAACAGGCTGCCGATGGCGGCGGTGACAACGACATTACGATGCTTCACGTTGCTGGCTCCTTGCTTTGGTTGAAGAAAATAGATACACCCGCATTCCTTCTCGGCCAAGACGCGTGTCGCGTATCGCCATCATGGCATGCAGCACCGCGCGGCGAGGTCGCTTACTTCTTTTTTGTTTCGGGCTGGGCGAGCATCCCGCCGGCGACTTTCTGGCAGGTGCCCTTCGGCACATAAATCCAGGCATCCTTCAGGTTATCCTGCTTGGCGGTGCCCGAACAACCCGAGCTCGACGTTGCACAGTCGTTCTTGCCGGCCTTGGCAATGCCGTAACAGCGTTCCTGTTCGGCGCACACCACGGCGCCGGCGGCCTGTGCCGTGGAGGAGGCCAGAATGCCCCCGCTGGTAAGCGCGGCGATGGCGGCAGTAATTACATAACGTGTGTTTTTCATGAGTTTCCTCGTATCAGGTCATATTGCTAGGTTATAAAAGCTCGCTGCATCTGGACGTTGGTCGACGCCCCGGCAGAGAGCTTACACATCCTTGCCACGAAATTGCACGCACAACGGCGTTCCATTGCTTCCAGGGCTCGCACCGTTCAGGTAGCGCCTGCGTTGTGGGGTGCGCTTGGGACGCGACCCCGTACTAAAGATGTAGATCGGACAACCTCCAGATTGCTTACAGGCCGCCAAATAAATATTGCGGCATGTCGGCCAGTCCGTGTGAGAAGGTGCTGGTTAAATCTGGTTGCGCAGCATGAGTTCGTCGGGGTGCGGAGCGAGATAGTACTGCTCGCTCAGGTACGGCGCAGGAAAGCGTCGCAGGTAATGGCGCAGCAGGGTGATGGGCACCACCAGCGGCAGCTGGCCGCGGCGGTAGGTATCGATCAATTCGAGCAGCTCGCGCTTGTCGGCGGCGTCCAGGTTCTGTTTCAGGAAACCGAACAAGTGTTGCAGCACGTTGGCGTGGCGCGTACGGGTGGCCGGTTCTTTCAAGGCCTGCATCAGCAACTGTAAATAGGTGTGCCCAAGCTCGGCCATGCCGCTGCGTCCGGCCGTGGCCACCAGTCGACCGAGTTCACGATAACGCTTTTCGTCATGCGCCAACACGATGAATTTGTGGCGTGTGTGGAACTCGACCAGCGCCTTGGCCGTCAGACGCCGCGCGGTAAGCTGCTGCCAGCGATGGTAGACGAACACGCGCTCCACGAAATTCTCGCGCAGCACCGGATCCATCAGCCGGCCCTCTTCCTCAAATGGCAGCTCCGGCCGTTGCGCCATCAGCGTTCCGGCATAAAGGCCGGGACCGGTGGCGACCGACATGCCCTGCGGACCGTACACTTTCACGCGCTCCATGCCACAACTCGGTGAGCCTTTCTTGAGAATGTAGCCGCTCAGGTCGTGCAGTTTCGGTGCGACCTTTTCGGCATAGGCCACGAGTTTGTCAGTGACATCCAGCTCTGTATTCTTTACCCCGCGGGCGCGCGGGCCGTGCGCGCTCTTCACCAGGCGTATCGGCGGGCGCGGGATGCCGAGGCCAATGGCCACCTCCGGGCAATACGGCACGAAGTCGAAGAACTGGCCAAGTGATTCGGTGATGTAGCCGTTTTGCTTGTGACCGCCATCGAAGCGCACCTCCTGCCCGAGCAGGCAGCTCGAAATGCCGATGCGGATGCGCGCGCTCACCCGGCCCGCCCCCACACGGCGAACAGTGGATCGGCGAAGGCGAATTGGCCGGCGTACTGGTCGTCTGGCGGGCGCGGCCAGTCGCGCGCCGATTCGGTGCCAAGACCGGTGAAGCCACCGCTGCGGCGAAAGTAGTCGAGCACCAGGCCGAGGCGCTCGAACGGATGCAACATCGACCAGAGCTGTATCGCCTTGGGTGGGAACCAGCGTTCCGAGAACGTGACCACGAATGGTGCGCCCGGCTTGAGCACGCGCCGCACGGCGCGGAACACCGCGTCCGGCTTCACCAAGTACTCGACAGAGGCGGTGCACAGCACGGCATCGAAGTGCGCATCCGGAAACGGAAGTTCCGGTTTGAGGTTGAGATCGTGCACCACGCGTTCACGCAAGCGCGGGTTCTGCTTGAGTTCTTCGCTGGTTAGACCGAGGCCGGTGACGTCGAGTTCGAGCTGGTCCGGCAGGTGCGACACCCAGCTCGACATGAGATCGAGCACGTGCATGCCGGGCGCGAGAAAGCGCGCATAGAGCTCGGTGATCTGGGCACGCACCTGTGCATCCAGATGCTGAACCAGGCGTGGCTGATAATAGAACAGTTTGTCCTCGCGCTCATCGAGGCGCGCGAAGGCGTCATCCGAACTGAAATCGGTTGGCACCGCCGGATGCGGCACCTGCATACCCGGGCCGTTGCGGGTGAGCTCGTCGCCGACATCGTGGCTGCGGCCGCCGCGCTCGCTGCTCACACCCAGCGTCTGCACAATGCGCCCCTCGACCTGCAGTGTGTACGGCGCCAGCGGGTGATTGAGGTCCACACGCGCGCTGCCGTCGGCCGCGTCCAGAAAACGCAACGGCCGCATATCGCCGGCAAACACATCCGGCAATCCGGAAAACATGCCGCGCGGGTAGAAACACCCGGCGCGCGGCGTGATGGCCATGCCGCTGCGCATTTTGATGTTGATCTGCTCCGGGCGCATGCTGTGCACGGCCGCCGGGTTGTACGCCGGCAGCAGCTCGCCAGGCGCGAACGATTGGCTGGCCACGCCACCGGCCGGGAGTGCGGCGAGTTGCTCGCCGAGCATGCCGGGGAAAAAATCGCGCCAGAAGTTCACGCGTTCATAATAGAGACGCTCGTTGTGGCTTGCGACTGCACTTTGCCAACGCAACGCGAACTCCACGGTGGCCTGTTTTGCCTGCTGCATACACGCATCAAAGCGCAAAACAACACCACAGATCAAGCACGCTGGGATGTGCGGGTATACCGCTGCTGTGCTGCTGAGCTGGATGCAGCTCTGACACGCAGCAACCCGAACGCATGTTAAATTAACCGCGGGTTACGCACACATGGAGAGCACATGTCTGCGCTTAATAACTGGCAGGAAGAAAACATGGACGAAGCGCGCGCCGTAACGCGCAAGATGTTGAAAGATCCGGAGCATGCGCTCGACACGCTGGCGCGCGAGGAACTCGGGCTCAATCCGGACGATCTCGGCTCGCCGTGGGGTGCGGCGGTTTTCTCATTCCTGGCGTTCACAGTCGGTGCCGTCATTCCGCTTGCGCCGTTTCTGCTAAAGCTCGGACCGCAGTCGGTGCTGGTTGCCGCGGCGTTTGCGGGTGTGGCGCTGTTTGTGGTCGGACCACGCTCAGCTTGTTCACCGAGCGCGGCGCGCTCTGGAGCGGCGTGCGCATGCTGCTGATCGGCGGGGCCTCGGGTGCCGCGACCTACGCGATCGGCACGCTGCTCGGCGTGAGTCTGGGCTAACCCGCGTCCGCGTCCAGCCAGCACACAATGTAGTAGACAGAAACCCCTTCGGAAGAACGCGCCGGACCGACGACTTGCGCAGGGAAAAGTTTTTTCGCGGGATCGGCGCCGGCGCGCGCCGCGTCCTCCGACTCAACCACGCGCACGCTGCCCTCCGGCACACGGTCGCGTACGCGTTTCGGTGCGTACACAACGGCGAAGCGCTCCCCGGCAACCTTGCCATCCGGATCGAGGTGGTAGCCCTGGACCATGGGTGATTACCCCCCGGACGGCCTGCGGTTCTCGGCCAGCATGTTGCAGAACATCGCGCCCTGCTCGAGCGCGTCATCCAGCGCCACGTGCGTGTGCGGGAGGTTGGCGTCGAACCAGCGCTTCGGCAGGTAGGTGCGCGTGGTCTCCTGAAAGCTGGTCTTGCGCATGCCCATGGCGTAGGAACGCACATCAATCGCGTGCTCGCGGAATGGCCGCTCACCGGTGAAACGCACCAGGTACCAGTACACCCACATGAAATCCCAGGAGGCGGGAAAGCCGAGGAACACCAACCGCCCGGGCAGCGTCTTGAGCCATTCGGCATACTCGCGCATGGCCGCTTCCGGCGGGCGCGGCTCGCGGCGACAGTTTGCCCATGCCTCGGGAAAATCCTGCCACCAAGCCATGGTGCGCGGGTCGGGGACTGCTCCCGGGAGCGTTTCCAGATTGATAGTGAAGGTCGAAATCACGGTTTTGTCGGCGCGGTAGGCGGCCGAGGCCAGGCTCAACATGGAATGTGCCCCGGGAATCGGGCCATCCGCCTCAATATCGGTACTAACGTAGATTTCAGGCTGGTTGGCCACACCGTCTCCCCTTGGTTTCGACTGCGATCATGCCCGCCGCGCGCGGGGCTGGCAATCGCCAACGGAGCCGGTTCCTTGCCGGATCGGCACTTCAGATTAGGCCGAAGCAGGCAAATTGTGGTATATTGCGCAGGTGAGTGGCGGACTGTATCGGCTTACGCCGTCCCTCCCGCGCCACGACCCCTCAAACCACGCGCGGCAGCACTGTTCCTGCGTCCACCCTGCCTTCTTTACCGCAGTTTGGGTGTGCCGAACGGCATTCGCCGCACTGCACGATACCGCGTGCTGCCTGAACGCAGCGCCGGGCGTCATACGATACGAGGTTTCACATGCTCAAGATGTACGTCGGCAATCTCTCCCCGGACACCCGCGAAGCGGATATTCAGGCGCTTTTCTCGCAACACGGCAAGGTGCGCTCCATTCGCCTGGCGGCCGATGTCTTCAGCGGCCAGTGCCGCGGCTTTGGTTTCGTCGAAATGGAAGGCCACGAGGCGCGCGCCGCGATCGCCGCCCTGAATGGCAAGGAGTTCATGGGCAAACAGATCAAGGTGAACGAGGAAAAGCCCCGCGACAAGGCCGGGCCCGGCGGCCGCGGACGGCGTTAAGCGCCAAGCGACCGGCAACCACTCTATTTATTTAAATGAAGATTGATACACATGACTGAAATCGAACGACCGACCAGTACACCCGGGAGCATCCTGGAACGGGCATCGACCCAAGCGCGGCCTTTCAAAGTCGCGCGCGTCGAAAAGACCGCTGCCCCGGACGGCAGCGACGGACAGGGTTGGTATCGCTACGTGCTGGATAACGGCAAATCGACGATCACCGGTCAGCGCGCCGGTTCGCTCAAGGACGTGACCGCGCATGCCGCGCACTGCGCCGAGCAGATTAACGCGCGTGGCTTCGGCAAGCAGTCGCTGTGGTCGCCGCGCGGCCGCAAGCCGGCGAACGCCCCCAAGCCGGCCGACGTTACCGGTACATAAAGTCCATAAAAAAACCCCGCCGATTGGCGGGGTTTCGACTGAAACCTGCGATGCAGGAGCAGTTTACGCCGGCGTGACGTTTGCAGCCGACGGACCCTTCGGGCCCTGCGTCAATTCAAACTTTACCTTCTGACCCTCGGCCAGCGACTTGAAGCCGCTACCCTGAATGGCGGAGTGATGTACGAACACATCCTTGCTGCCGTCGTCTGGGGTAATGAAGCCGAAGCCCTTGGCATCGTTGAACCACTTAACCGTTCCTGTAATCACGGAATCACCTCTGAAATAGTTAATAAAAGTGCTGCAGAGTGTTTCCTGGAACGTGCCTGCGGGGGTAACTGCCGAAGATACTGGAGGACCTTCCGGAAGTACGGGCAGAAGTACGCTGCAACGGAATTAGCTTACACAAGTTTGGTAAAAATGCGAACGGATTTTTCTCCCCCTCCCTCCAGAGACCAAAGGGGTAGCGCAACTGTGGAACGGACCGTGCAGGACTTGTGGGATGTCCCAATATTAGTCTTTAACTGTTTCCCACAATTGATGATTTTGCAGCGTGGAGAAGCGAAAATCCCCTGTCCAGCCAACAAGGATCAACACTATGTCATGCTCTGAGGGAAGTGGTGCGGCACCCGCGACTTTGACCGGCGCATCCAAACTGGATGGCCAGACCCGCCTGGAACTCGAGGCCGCCGCGTTTCGCGGTCTGGTCGCGCACCTGCAGCGCCGCACTGACGTGCAGAACATCGACCTCATGAACCTCGCCGGCTTTTGCCGCAACTGCCTGTCGAAGTGGTACCTCGCCGCGGCCCAGGAACGCGGCGTCGCCCTGGACTACGAAGCGGCCCGCACCGTGGTGTACGGCATGCCCTACGAGGCATGGAAAGCGAAGCACCAGCAGAAGGCCACACCCGAACAGCTACAGAAGTTCGAAGACACTACAGCGCTGCACGCCTTCGTGAGCGGGCATAACGCAAAGTCGTAATTTCGGGCCAAAAAAAACCTGCCTCACATTTCTGGGAGGCAGGCGCATTTACTCTTTTTTCGAGGCGGTTGTCAGGCGCCACGGTTGGCGCGGATGACCTTAGCCGAGCGCCGTGGCCAGACGCGCATTACGACCGCGCTTGCCGGCTGGGCTTGTCGGCTTGTCACCGCCGGTCGGACGGCCATCCGGCCGGCTGTCACGGAATCCCGACGCCGCGCGCGGCTTGTGGGCCGCACCCTTGCCGAAATCCTGACGACCAGCGCCACGCGGCGGGTACGACGGCTTGCGCGCCTGCGGACGCGAGTCCGTGGGACGGCCGCGGCCGGCACCGGCACCAGCCATGGCGCGCTTGGGCTCAAGGCCCGGAATGGTTTCGCGCTGCAACCGACGGCCGATGATGCGTTCGATACCGGCGATCTTGTGGCGGTCTTCCGGACCCACGAACGAGATTGCAATGCCGGTGGCGCCGGCACGACCGGTACGGCCGATGCGGTGGATGTAATCTTCCGGCACCATCGGCAAGTCGAAGTTGATCACGTGGCTGATGCCGGCGATGTCGAGACCACGGGCCGCGACATCGGTCGCCACCAGCAGGCGATGCTCACCGCGGCGCATGCGGTCGATGGTGCGCTTGCGCTGGCCCTGGTTCATGTCGCCGTGCAGGGCGGCACTGGAATGGCCCTTGGCGGTCAGCGTCTCCGCCAGCTTGTCGGCGCCGCGCTTGGTGGCGGTGAAAATCACTGCCTGGTAGAGCGCGTCGTTCTTCAGCAGGTGCGACAGCATGGCGTGCTTGTGCGCATGGTCATCCGCCTGATGCACCTGTTGGGTGATGGAGGCGTGCTGCTCCTTGTTGTCGGCGAGCTGGATGCGTGCCGGGTTCTTGAGCAGCTGGCGCGCGATCTCCAGCACCTTGCCTTCGAGCGTGGCGGAGAACAGCAGCGTCTGACGGTTCGCCGGTGTGGCCTTGGCGATGTCGCGCACGGCATCGACGAAGCCCATGTCCAGCATGCGGTCGGCTTCATCCAGAATCAGAATCTCAAGGCGCGAGAAATCCACGCGTCCGCGCTCCATGTGATCCATCAACCGGCCCGGGGTGGCGACCAGCAGGTCGAGCGGCCGTCCCAGCAGGTTCAGCTGCGGGCCGTAGCTCATGCCGCCGACGATGCTGCCGGAGGTCACTTTGCAGTGGCTACCGAACTGCTTGATGTTGTCGCTCACCTGCATGGCGAGTTCGCGGGTCGGGGTCAGCACCAGCACGCGCGGGCCGCGGCCCTTTACGGTGGAAGGCGTCAGCAGTTTCTGCAGGGCCGGCAGCACAAAGGCCGCCGTCTTGCCGGTGCCGGTCTGGGCCGAGGCCATCAGGTCGCGGCCTGCGAGGGCCACCGGGATCGCCTCGAGCTGGATGGCGGTGGGTGTCTTGTAATGACAGGCTTCGATGGCGCGCAGCAGTTTTTCGTCGAGCTTCAGGTTTTCAAAAGACAAAATGAGTTCCTCTTCCGCCTACCACGGGCAGAAATATGTGAATGAATACAACAGACGAACAAAGCGGAATTACGTGGCAGGTAATGTCAGCGCCTGGTTCCGAATGGCCGCGCACCAATAACGGGGTGCGGCCCACACGTCGCTAACCAGGAAACCGCTTAGAAACAGCAGGGGAAGGTCAGAAACGTCTAAACCCTTACATACAGGGTGCCGGCACTATACGTGAAGCATGCCGTGAATGCCAGCACTTTCAGCAGCCTTTCCAGCGCCGGCCCGCACACGAGACCGGCGCTGGATCGCCCACTCAGATCATGGCGCGCCGGATGCGGCGCTTGAAGGCATGGATCTGGCGCAGCACGCCGTGCAGCTCCTTGAGGTCTTTCGAGGCAATTATTTCATCGCGGCGTTTCTTGAGATCGCGAATCTTCGCTTTCATCGTCGCCTTGTCGATGCCCACGACCACATGGTGCGCGTGCGCTTCGAGCCCGAGCGCCGTGCACAGGGCCTTGAGCACATGGTCCTTGTTCATCTGGGTGGCGCCCTGCACCGCCTCGTGCTCAATGCCTTTGGCAATTTCACGCAGCTCGGCAACCGTTTTGTGTTTCAACTCTTCATAGGTATGCGACATGCTCGAATCCTCCTCCTTGTGAATCAACGTGGTTTTGACGACATTGGTCCGGCAGCGCGATCAAACCGTCTCGCGGTGCCGGTCAATCCAGTAACCCCAGGCCACCAGCAGCCACTGCGCGTGCCCAACCCAGGCAATGGCCATGACATCAGGCGGCGGCGGACCGAGCAGATTGCCGGCGTAAACCAGGCCGAGCAGCGCCACCAGTGCCCACAGCGTCCAGCGGCCTGTGGCGTCGCGTGCGCGGGTCGAACGCACATAGAGCAGAATGCCGCACACAAACAGGCCGATTTCCATCGCCAGTGTGGCAGGTACTGAATTCCAGAGCCCGAGACCCACACGGGCACCGTCCGGCCACAAGGGCAGATCCGGACGATGGGTAAGAAAGTCGAGCAACCAGTGACTGAGCACGGCCATCGCGAGCACGACGCTGGCACGCACATCGCGCCGCAGCGCGTAATACACGGCGCCGAACAGCCCGCCCCAGACGATCACCATGAACAGGCTGTGCGACCACGGGTAGTGTTCGAAATCGAGCGGCGTGAACGCCGTGATTCCCGGCGCGACCCGCACCCGCTCCACCCCGAACAACAGCAGTGTCGGCCACAGCAGATCGATGAACTGGGCGGCCAGAAACAGGGTGCCGAGCGAAGCACACGGCGCGAAGCGCTTGGCACCAAATCCTACAGCAAAGTGGCCGATGAGCACCCTAGTCCCTCACCAATCCACGGGGCGGTAGAAGAATACGAACCGGCCGCTTTCGATGTCAATCATCAGCGTCGCGCCACGGTGCACGGCGTAGTCCACGTAACCCGGCACCGCGCTGGCTTGATGGCATTCGCTCACATGCTGCGGCACCTCGAAATCGCGGTCGCGGTCGTACCAGGACAACAGCATGCATTCGCCGAGCCGCGCCTGCGCCTCGGCCCTGGCAAGTGGCATGGCCGCGAGGTAGTCCGCGAGGGGCGGCTGCGGGTGCAGGGCCACGACCGCGATGCCGGACAGGTCCGGCGGCTGCGGCAGCGGACAGACAGCCGCATCACCGTTCGTGGCCGTACCGGCGTGGGATGGCGGGTTATCGGTCGGACCATTCTTCATCGCAGAACTCCCGTGCAGCGGAACGCCCTTGTCGTATGCTACGCTTATCAATAATAATGTCGCGTCCAGCCATCCTCCCAACCGTCAAACACAGCGTGAAACCGATCAATCTAGTGTTCGCCCTCGGGGCGCTGTTGGGCGTCACGGGTACGCTGTTTTATTTCGGCGTGGCCAACTCGGACACCACAGCCGTGGCGCCGGCACCCATTCCCTACGTCAAAGCCACCGAACTGTTGCGCCACGCCAGTCCCGAGCACCTGGCACTGCTCTCGCAGGTGGCGCTGGTGATGGACGAGCGCGACGGGGTCATGCTGTACGGGCGCGCCATCGACACACCACGCCCGATCGCCTCGCTCACCAAGCTCATGACCGCGCTCGTGGTCCTCGAATCCGACCTGCCGCTGGACGCCCCGATCGCCATCACCACCGACGACCGCGACCGTCTCAAGGGCTCGCACTCGCGTCTGCACATCGGCGCCATTCTCACACGCGATGACCTGCTGCGCGCCGCGCTCAGCGCCTCCGACAATCGCGCGGCCGCGGCGCTGGCGCGCACCGCACCCGGTGGCACGGAGGCATTCGTCGCGGCGATGAACGCTAAGGCGCAGGCGCTCGGCATGACCAACACCCACTTCGCCGACGCCTCGGGCCTCAATCCGCGCAACGTGTCGACCGCGCGCGACCTGCTCAAGTTGCTCGAAGCCGCGCGCGCCCAGCCGCGCGTGCATGCCTTCACCACCACCGGTGAACTCTGGGTTACCGACCTCGCCACCGGCCGCGCCATCGAGTTTTTCAACACCAACCGTCTGGTACGCCATGGCCAAGATGACTGGGGGATTGCGTTAAGCAAGACCGGCTACACCGCCGACGCTGGCAACTGTCTGGTGATGCGCGTCACGGTCGCCGGCCGGCCGCTCAGCATTGTGCTGCTCAACTCCTGGGGCAAGGCCAGCAAGTACGGCGATGCGCAGCGCATCCGCGACTGGCTGATCAACACCGAGCGCCGCATTCCGTTCACCACGGCGGCGCTCTAGCCGCCCACACGTCAGTCCTCGCACGAATAACCGAACTGCTCAAGTGCGTCTTCGAGGTGATCGGCCAACAGCGGGTGGGCGATCAAATAGTCGGCGGTGCGCTTCGTCCAGCTGCGGCGCGCCTCGGCGAGCGCCTCGTCCCATTCGGCGATGTCGTAGTCACCGCGCCCAAGCCACAGCAGCGCCACCAGCTGGTGTTGTTGATCGGGTTCGAGGTCGTTGACCGTGGCACGGAACTCCTGATAGGTAGCATCGTCGACATGGTCGGCCAGCACCTGCAGCGCCCAGTCCTCGGTCGGGCTGCCCGGCGTGTCGGGAATCACCACCTCTTCCTTGGCGTGGAACTCGCGCGCCTTGTCGATGAGAAAACAGACGGTGTCGGAATTAAGCTCGAGCTCGGGCATGGCGCCTCCTGCCGGCAGGATAACCAACACCACTATAGCGCAGACCCTCCAGCAGGTAGAGCAACGTGTTTACCTGTCCTGCCTCACGCAAGCCCGGCCCGCGGCCCGCCGGCGCATGGCACTGCCGGTGCGTGTTATCCTGACGGCATTCCGGTTCTTTCCGCGCCGCGCGTACACCGGCCGCGGCGATATTCTGCCACTTATGAAAATCCTGGTTCTCGGCAGCGGCGTGATCGGCGTGACCAGCGCCTGGTATCTGGCGCGCGCCGGTCATGAGGTGACGCTGGCCGATCGCCAGCCGCGGCCGGCGATGGAAACCAGCTTCGCCAACGGCGGGCAGGTGTCGTGGGGCGCCGCCAATCCGTGGGCGGCGCCAGGCATTCCGCGCAAGGCGCTTGGCTGGCTGTTCAAACGGCACGCACCGCTGGTGCTGCGGCCGGGGCTCGACCCAGCCATGTGGCGATGGCTCGGCCAGATGTTGCGCAACTGCACGCACGCGCGCTATCTCGCCAACAAGGAACGTCAGCTCCGGCTTGCACACTACAGTCATACTTGCCTGACCGAGCTGCGCAACGAAACCGGCCTGAACTACGACCAGAGCACGCATGGCCTGTTGATTCTGTATCGCAGCGCGCGCGATCTTGAGGTGGCGACCCGCGAGGCACAGCTGCTCGACCGGCTTGGGATTGCCTATCGATTCCTCGACCGCGCGGCCTGCGTCGCACACGAACCGGCGCTGCGGGACGCACAGGACAAGCTCGCGGGCGGAATGCTGTTTCCAGACGATGAATCCGGCGACTGCCGGCGCTTCACCGAAGAACTGGCAGCACGCGCGCAGCAGCAAGGCGTGAGATTGCTCGCCTCCACCTGCGTGACCCGACTGGTCGCGGATGGTGCGCGCATTGCGCGTATCGTTACCGACCGCGGCGATCTAACGGCCGACGCCTATGTGCTCGCCTGCGGCAGCTACTCGCCGCTGCTGCTCAAGCCGCTCGGCGTCCGGCTGCCGGTGTATCCGGTAAAGGGCTATTCGATCACCGTACCCATTACCAACGATGTCGCCGCGCCACAGGGCACACTCACCGACGAGACCTATAAGGTGGTGATCACCCGGCTCGGCAAGCGACTGCGCACCGCCGGCACAGCCGAACTCTGCGGCTACGATCTCACGTTGCGCCCGGCGCGCCTCGCCACACTCGCGTATGTGGTGCGCGACCTCTTCCCGGCGACCGGCGATCTCACCGGCGCCGAACCCTGGGCCGGGCTGCGCCCGATGACGCCGGACAATCCACCGGTGATCGGCGCGACACCGTATCAGAACCTGTTTCTCAACACAGGCCACGGCACCCTCGGCTGGACCATGGCCTGCGGCTCGGGAAAAGTGCTGGCCGATCTCGTTTCCGGCCGCGCGCCCGAGATCGACCTCGACGGACTCACGCTCGCACGTTTCGCGTGAGCGCCCAACTTCACGGGATAAGACTTGCCGACAGCACAAAGTCAGTGGATTATTGGCAGGGGGAAGCGCGGCAGGACATGCGCAGACACAAGGTCGGTCACAAAAACATAAAGGAAACATTTCGACATGCGCACCGGGAAACTCTCCTCGGCTCTCTTCTTGCTATTGGGAATCGCTGCCGCCGCCCAGGCCACTGACACACCTCAGGTCATCGACATACCCCAAGCCACTGACACACCGCCGGCTATCGACACGCCACCGGCCACTGACACGCCACCGGCCATCGACATACCTCAGGTCACTGACGCGTCCCAGGTCAGCATCCAGCTTGGTCTTCAGGACTTCCGTTGGCGCGAGTTCCGCGACACCGGCGAACGCCTGCTGCAAGAAACTGGTGTGCGCTTTTCGATAGGTGCCGCCTATGACAATTTCCGGCGCGAAGGCGACGGTGTCTTGTACAGCGTCAATGGAGCAATCTACCTGGGTCAGGTGAACTACGATGGCCAGACACAGTCAGGAATTGCCGCCACGACCGACGTCGATTATTACGGACTGAACATCGAGGCGCTGGGCGGCTATCGTTTCGGCCAGCGCATCGGTCTGGATGTCTTCGGCGGCCTGGGACTGGATCATTGGCTGCGCTCGATCAATGATGGCCGAACCACGAGCGGAGCCGTGGCTTATGGTTACGACGAGTATTACACGATCCTGTATGGCAAAGCTGGGTTGGGATTTTTCCAGCGGCTGGATGGCTGGCGCTACATGCTGCAAGGCGGGGTGAAACTGCCGCTCGTTACCAGCCAGTATGTCGATCTGGGCAGTGGCGTCACCCTTCATCCGGGAATCGAGCCGTCCGTGTTCACCAATTTCCAGTTCGATTTCGGCTCCGGGCAACATGACCGCTTCGGGTTCGCTCTGTACTACGACAGTTACCGCTTCAGCCAGTCTGATCCGGAACTGTTGATGGACGGCGGCTCGACCTATCAGGTGGTGCAGCCGCGCAGCAGTATGGATGTATATGGCCTACGTCTGAGTTACTACTTCTTATGAACCGATGTGCTTGGTGGGTATCAAACCGCGCGCGCGGCGAGGCGGTAGACCTTCTCGCGCAATGCACTCAGACCGCGTTCGCGAAAGCGCGGGTTCTCGGCGAGGATGTCCTGAGTATGGAGATGGGTCACCGCGTAACGCGCTGCATACAGACGGCGCACCTCGTCCTCGCCTACTGAGAACGGCGGCCCGCTCATCTCCCCCTGCGGATATTCCATCGTAACAAGCAGCGTGCCTACCCCGGCCGGCAGAATGCTTGCACTGTGCTCCGCGTAGCGCACGCGCAGCTCAGGCGGCAGGGCGATGAGCGAGGCGCGGTCATAGGCCCCGGCCACGCCCTGCAGGTCTTGCGGCGTGAGGTCGAAGAAGTCCCCGCAAAGAATTTCCAGCCCGTCCGCCTCGCAGCGCTCGAATACACCCTGGCGCGCGGTCTGCGGCGTGAGCCCATTCTCGGCGAAGAAGTCGTGTACCGCGATCGAACTGAGCTCGACACCGAGCACCGTGTGGCCGCGGGCACGCAGCCACAGCAGGTCGCGGCTCTTGCCGCACAGCGGCACAAACACCCGGCTGCCCGCAGGCAGGTCGAGATGCGCCCAGTAATCCTGCAGGTGCGCGTTGATCTCCTGCTGGTGGAAACCGATTTCGCTGCGCTGCCAGCGCTCCAGCCAGAACTCGCGATCCATGGAAGCCTCGTGTAGGTCGTCGCCCGCTCGCCCGCGGGCCGGATTCGGTTTAGATTGTGCGCCATATCCTAGCATGGTCTGCCATGTTCACTTTTGCGCTGAACTACAAGCCGGTCACGCTTGCCGCCGATGGCGAGATGCCGCTGCTCTGGGCGCTGCGCGACGTGCTTGGCCTCAAGGGCACGAAGTACGGCTGCGGCGTCGGTCGCTGCGGCATCTGCACGGTGCTGGTCGACGGCGCGCCGCAGCACGCCTGCATGCTGCCGCTTTCCCAGGCGGCGGGGAAATCCGTGCTCAGCGTCGAGGGTCTCGCCGAGAAATATCCAGCCCTGGTGCAGGCCTGGATCGCCGCGCAGGTACCGCAGTGCGGCTATTGCCAGGGCGGACAGCTCATGGCCGCGGCGGCGCTGCTGGCGCAACGCAACAAGCCCACGGATGCCGAGATCGACGCGGCGCTTTCCGGCGTGCTGTGCCGCTGCGGTACCTACCCGCGCATCCGCCGCGCCATCAAGCTTGTGGTACAGGGCGTGGCGACACCGGGCATACCGCTCGCGCCGGCACTGCCGCCCGCACCGGATGCCGGCATCGCGCTCAACGACTTCATCCGCGTGCACGCTGACAACAGCGTGACCATCGTGATCAACCATTCAGAAATGGGCCAGGGCGCACTCAGCAGCCTGGCCGTGCTGGCGGCCGAAGAACTGGAAGTGGACCTCAACCACATCCGCACCGAGTTCGCGCCCGCTGCCAAGAAGTACAAGAACCCGCTCTGGGGACAGCAGTTCACTGGCGGCTCAAGCTCGGTGCGCGGCGAATGGCTCCCGCTGCGCCGGCATGCGGCGGCGGCGCGCGAAGTGTTGATTGCGGCGGCCCTAAATCGCTGGGGTGCGCGACACGACGCCTGCCGCGCCGGGCACGGCCGGGTCGTGCACACGCCGAGTGGCAAGGAGCTCCGCTACAGCGCCCTGGCCGTCGACGCTGCACAGCTCAGGCCGCCAGGCCGTTTGCAACTCAAGGAGCCGGGCGAATTCCGTCTGATCGGCCAGCCGATTCCGCGCCTCGACATTCCGGACATGGTCGCGGGGCGCACGTTCTACGGCATCGACGTCGCGCGCCCGGGCATGCGCGTGGCCACGGTCGTGCGCTGCCCGGTGTTCGGCGGGTGCGTGAAACGCTTTGCTGCCGGCGGCGCGCGCGCCGTGCCGGGTGTGCACGACGTGATCGAGATCGAAAGTGGCGTCGCGGTGCTGGCCGATGACTTCTGGTCGGCGCTACGCGGCCGCGAGGCGTTGCGCATCGAATGGGACGAAGGCGCGCACGCTGCCCTCGACGACACGGCAATCGACGCCGAACTGCACGCGGCGCTGCAGCAGGACGGTAAATTGGTGCGCAACGACGGCAATGCCAAGCGCGCGCTAATAAATGCTGCGCACGTGTTCGAAGCAAACTATTTCACGCCGTATCTCGCGCACGCCACGCTCGAGCCGATGAACTGCGTCGCGGACGTGCGCCCCGACGGCTGCGATATCTGGGTCGGCACCCAGTCGCAGGTGGACACCCAATCGATCGCCGCAACCATCACCGGCCTGTCGAAGCGCAAGGTGCGCGTGCATACCCAGTTCCTGGGCGGCGGCTTCGGCCGGCGGCTCGAGACCGACTTCGTCGCCGACGCCGTACAGCTCGCGAGAATGACCGGCACGCCGGTGCAGGTGATCTGGACACGCGCCGACGACCTGCAGCACGACAAATACCGCCCCGCCGGGGGCATGCGCCTGGTGGCAGCGCTCGATGCCGAAGGTCATCCGTCCGCGTGGTTCATGCGCATCGCTGGCTCGGAGCTGGTGCTCGAAGGCATCCATGTGCCGTACGCGATCCCGCACCTGCGCGAGGAGCATGTGGAAGTAGAATCCGCGGTGCCCACCGGCGCATGGCGTTCGGTCGGCGCCTCGCAGAACGCCTTCGCCATCGAGTGTTTCGTGGACGAGCTGGCACACGCCGCCGGGCGCGACCCGTTCGAGTACCGGCGCAGCTTGTTGCATGACGCGCCGCGCGAGCGCGCGCTGCTGGAGCTGGTCGCGGAGAAAGCCGGCTGGGGCAGGCCGCTCCCCGCCGGGCGCGGACGCGGCATCGCGCGCTATCATTCATTCGGCAGCAGCGTGGCGCAGGTGGCTGAGGTCGCCGTCGTGCATGACACAATCAAGGTGGAACGCGTGGTGTGCGCCATCGATTGCGGCATCGCCGTGAACCCGGACAGCGTGGGCGCGCAAATGGAAGGTGCGATCGCCTTCGGCTTGTCGGCGGCGTTGCTGGAGAAGGTTCGCATCGAGCGCGGACGCGTCACGCAAGCAAGCTTCGCCGATTACCCGATCCTGACACTCGCCGAGATGCCCGAGGTTATCGTGCACATCATCGAGAGCGACGCGGCACCCGGCGGCGTGGGCGAGCCAGGCGTGCCGGTGATCGCGCCGGCGGTGGCGAATGCCGTTTTCGCCGCGACCGGCAAGCGCCTGCGCCGACTGCCGTTGCGCCTCACCCCGTGAGCAGGATTATGGAATTCACTCTGGCCCCGCATCAACAAGCGGCGCTTACCGGTGATCGCGAAATGTACGCCTTGGTTCTGACACTGATCCTTGCGCTGCTCGGTGGCTGCGATCGCGCTGCGCCGCCACCGGCCAGCACACTGTCGACCGGTGCCGCGCAATCGAGGAGCAGCGCGCCCGCTGAACCGCCGTGCCCCGGGTGGGGAAACTCCCTGGCCGCACGCGATCTGTCTGGACGCTGCCGCGCCTATCCGAAGCCGACCCCAGGAGCGCTGGAGGCCATTCCGGACGTACCGGCTTTGAAGAAGAAGCCGAAAGCACAGGCGTTGCCGGCGCAACCGAAGGAAGCCAAATAAGTCCCGCCGGCTGGGCGAATATTATTTTGCCAACGCCGATTCCAACACAACGATCCGGGTCGCGCATTCGTACCGCATCAGATCGCGTGCCACTGCTATTGGGCGATGGTTACGCGAGCAGCGCACGAATCTGCGACTCGCTCCTGGCACCGACCACAAGTTTCTTCAGTATGCCCTGCTCCACCAGCGCAAGTGACGGCGTGGCCATCACGCCAAAGTGTTTGGCGAGCGCGGTCGATTCGGCGGTGTTCACCTTGAGCACGTCGCCGCGCTCCGCGGCCAATTTGTCGATGACTGGCGTCATGCCGCGGCACATTCCGCAGGACGGGCTCCAGAAATAGACCAGCAGCCGCTGCTTGCCACGCTGTGCGTCGCTGAGCAATGCATCCAGCTCCGGCACAGCGCGGCCGCGCGCCTGGCGCGCGCGCCACAGCGGCAGGAAGTTGATCAGCACGAAAACCGCGATGAAGGTCGCAACGAGGTAGCCGAACCAGTCCATGCATCATGCTCCGCAATGTGATACCTATAACATACGCCGGCCGTGCCGCGTGACCTCGGCGCAGGTTTATTCTTCGGCCGCGAGGCTGGTGACGATGTAGCCGCCGGACTTCTCGTCATGCTCCAGCTGCAACAGGCCGCGCGACTGCGCCGCTTCCAGCAGTTTGCTGAAGGTGCGGAAGCCATGGTAGGTCTCGTTGAAACCGGGCTTGCGGCGCTTCAGGGCCTGCTTGACCATCGAGCCCCACACCTTTTCTTCTTCGCCGCGTTCCTTGAACAGATCCTCGACTGTTTCCACCACCAGGTCGAGCGCCTCCTGCTGCTTTTGCGTTTCGTCGCCGGCGGTGGTGGCTTTCTCCGGTGCCTTGCCGGCGGCCGCCTTGGGTTTGCGGCGCTGCGGTCTTTTTTCTTCGCGCACCAGGTCATCGTAAAAAATGAACTCGTCGCAGTTGGCAATCAACAGGTCGGAGGTGGATTGTTTCACCCCGACCCCGATCACCAGCTTGTTGTTCTCGCGCAGCTTGCTGACCAGCGGCGAGAAGTCCGAGTCGCCGCTAATGATGACGAAGGTATCGACGTGCGCCTTGGTGTAGCAGAGGTCGAGTGCGTCGACCACCATGCGGATGTCGGCCGAATTCTTGCCCGACTGGCGCACATGCGGAATCTCGATGAGTTCAAACGCCGCCTCGTGCATGGTGGCCTTGAACTGCTTGTAACGGTCCCAGTCGCAGTAGGCCTTCTTGACCACGATGCTGCCCTTGAGCAGCAATCGCTCCAGCACCTTCTGGATGTCGAACTCGGCGGCGCGCACGTCGCGCACGCCAATCGCGACGTTCTCGAAGTCGCAGAACAGGGCCATGTTCTGGGTCTTGGGTTTTCCGCTCACACTCATAGTTGCTCCCGATTCCGGGCGGCGGATGCCGGCCTGTGACGCCAAAGGTAGCGCTTGTGTGCGGGTTTTGTCACGCCGCCCGCGGCAGGGCTGGCAGTCGCGGGCGGTTGGGATCAAGATAATGTTCTGATCCTTGTTGATCCTTGTTGAAAACCGCGGCTTAACCCGACTGACCGTGCCGTACACACCCTTTCATCCCGCCGTCGCCGGCTGGTTCCAGGCGACCTTCAGCGCACCGACGGCGCCGCAGGCCGAGGCCTGGCCGGCGATTCGCGCCGGCCGGCACACACTGATCGCCGCGCCCACCGGCTCGGGCAAGACGCTGGCGGCGTTTCTCGCCGCGATCGACTCGCTGGTGCGCGACGGCATTGAAGGCCGGCTCGAAGATGAAACCCGGGTGGTGTATGTGTCACCACTCAAGGCACTGTCCAACGACATCGAGCGCAACCTGCAATGGCCGCTGGCCGGCATTCGTGCGCAACTGAAGGCGCTCCATCTGCCGGACGTGGACATCCGCGTGCAGGTGCGCAGCGGCGACACCACGCCCGGCGAACGCGCAGCCATGATCAAGCGCCCACCGCATATTCTGGTAACCACCCCCGAGTCACTGTATCTGCTACTCACTAGCGAATCCGGACGCAACATGCTGGCGATGACGCGCAGCGTGATCGTGGATGAAATTCATGCCGTGGCCGGCAGCAAGCGTGGTTCGCACCTGGCACTGTCGCTGGAACGTTTGGCGGCGCTCGCCAGCCCGCATGCACTTACACGCATCGGCCTGTCGGCCACGCAGAAACCGATCGAGGAAATCGCACGTTTTCTGGTGGGCAGCGATGTACTGGACGCCGACAACCAACCCGCCTGCGCAATTATCGACAGCGGTCACACACGTGCACGCGATCTGGCGCTGGAACTGCCGGGCGCGCCGCTCGAGGCGGTGATGTCGGGCGAGGTGTGGGAGCAGGTGTACGACCGGCTGGCCGAATTGATCCGCGCGCACCACACCACCCTGGTGTTCGCCAACACCCGTCGCCAAGTGGAGCGTGTCACGCTGCACTTGAGCGAGCGTCTGGGTAAGGAAAACGTCGGTGCCCATCACGGCAGCCTGTCCAAGGAACAGCGTCTCGAATCCGAGCAACGTCTGAAATCCGGACAGTTGCGCGCACTGGTCGCAACCGCCTCGCTGGAATTGGGCATCGACATCGGCGACGTCGATCTGGTCTGCCAGCTGGGCAGCCCGCATGCCATCGCCACCTTCCTGCAACGCGTCGGGCGCGCCAACCACGCGGTCAGCGGCATCCCGAAGGGCCGGCTGTTTCCGCTGTCGCGCGACGATCTGGTGGAGTGCACTGCGCTGCTCGACAGCGTGCAGCGCGGCGAGCTCGACCGGCTGATCATCCCACCCAAGCCGCTCGATGTGCTGGCGCAGCAAATCGTGGCCGAGGTTGCGGCGCGCGACTACAGCGAGGACGAATTGTATGCGCTGGCACTGCGCGCCTATCCGTACCGCGACCTGACGCGCGCCGAGTTCGATGCCGTGGTGCACATGCTGTCCGAAGGCTACGCCACGCGCCGCGGGCGGCGTTCCGCCTATCTGCACCGCGACGCGGTGAACCGGCAACTGCGCGCGCGCAAGGGCGCGCGCCTCACCGCGCTGACCAACGGCGGTGCGATTCCCGACAACGCCGATTACCGCGTGATTATGGAACCGGCCGGTCTGTTCATCGGCACGGTTAATGAGGACTTCGCGGTCGAATCGCAGGCCGGCGACATTTTCCAGCTCGGCAACGCCTCGTACCGCATTCTCAAGGTCGAATCCGGCACGGTGCGCGTCGAGGACGCCAAGGGTGCGCCGCCCAGCATCCCGTTCTGGCTGGGCGAGGCGCCGGCGCGCACCGATGAACTGTCGTACGCAGTCGCGCGCCTGCGCGCCGCATTCGATGCGCGCCTGACGCACATCGATGCCGACAGCCTCGCCGCCACGGTCGAGTGGCTGATGCAGACATTGCATCTCGATCACAGCGCCGCGCACCAGCTCACCGAATATCTGGCCAGCGCCAAGGGCGTGCTTGGGCAGTTGCCGACCCAGGACAGCATTGTTCTGGAACGCTTCTTCGACGAAACCGGCGGCATGCAGCTGATCGTGCACAGCCCATTCGGCAGCCGCATCAACCGTGCCTGGGGATTGAGCCTGCGCAAGCGCTTCTGCCGCAAGTTCAACTTTGAGTTGCAGGCGGCGGTGACCGAGGACGCGATCATCCTCAGCCTCGGTGAGACCCACAGCTTCCCGCTGGAAGAAGTGGCGCACTACCTCAACAGCCGTTCAGTGCGCGCGGTGCTGGTGCAGGCGCTGCTCGCCGCGCCGCTGTTCACCACGCGCTGGCGCTGGGTAGCGAATATTTCACTCGCGGTGAAGCGCTTCCGCGGCGGGCACAAGAATCCGCCACCGTTCCAGCGCATCGAGGCCGAGGACCTGATCGCGGTGGTATTTCCCGACCAGATTGCCTGCGCCGAGAACATCGTCGGCGATCGCGAGGTGCCGGACCATCCGCTGGTGAACCAGGCGCTCACTGACTGCCTCCATGAGGCCATGGATATCGAAGGTCTGATCAAGCTGCTGGCGGCACTGGAACGCGGTGACAAACAATTTGTGGTACGCGACCTACCACATCCCTCGCCGCTGGCGCTCGAAATCCTGAACGCGCGGCCCTATGGCTTCCTCGACGACGCGCCGCTCGAAGAGCGCCGCACCCAGGCGGTGCTGAGCCGGCGCTGGCTCGACCCGGCGGAGGCTGAGGAGTTCGGCAAGCTCGATGTCGAGGCGATTGCGCGTGTGCGCGAACAGGCCTGGCCGGAGGTGGAGAATGCCGATGAACTGCACGATGCGTTGATGCTGCTCGGCGCCCTGCCACCGCAACAGACGTGGCAAGTTTATTTTGATGCGCTGATCGCGGCGCGGCGCGCGGCGGTGTTGCCGGTGTCCGGAACTGTGCAGCTGTGGGTGGCAGTGGAACGCCTGCCGATGTTGCGCGCAATTTATCCGGATGTGCAGCACGAGCCGGCACTGGAAGCACCGGCCGAGTTCACAACACGCGCCTGGACGAACGAAGAGGCGCTTATCGAACTAGTGCGCGGCCAACTGCAAGGCCTCAGTCCGGTGACTGCGGCACAACTCGCGCAGCGACTGGGGGTCGCGCAAAATTCACTCGACCTGGCGCTCGCGGCGCTTGAAGGCGAAGGCTTCGCCATGCGCGGCCGGTTCACACCGGACACGGTTGAAACCGAGTGGTGCGAACGCCGGCTGCTGGCGCGCATCCATCGCTACACCATCGAACGCCTGCGCGCCGAAATCGAGCCGCTGCCGGCCGCGGATTTTCTGCGCTTCCTGTTCCGCTGGCAGGGACTCACGAGCGAACCACGCGCGGAAGGGCCGCAGGCTCTGGCGGCGGTTGTCGAACAACTGGAAGGCTTCGAGGCTGCGGCTGCTGCCTGGGAAGCAGACATTCTGCCGGCGCGCCTGCAGCACTACGATCCGGAATGGCTCGACAGTCTGTGTCTGTCCGGGCGCGTGTTATGGGCGCGACTCACGCCGCCGAAACTGGCCGCGGGCAAGGACAAAATCGCCGCACCGGTGCGCACCACACCGATCGCGTTGGTCACACGTCCGCACAGTGCGCCGTGGCAAAAGCTGGTGGCGGCGCGTCAGGTGGACGCCTTGCGCCTCAGCCCACGCGCCCAGGGTATTGCCGATTACCTGCGCAGCCACGGCGCGTCGTTCTTCGACGACATTCTGACCGGCAGCGGGTTGATGAAATCTCAGGCCGAGGAGGCGCTCGCCGAACTGGTGGGCGCGGGCCTGTTACACGCCGACAGTTTCGCCGGCCTGCGCGCCCTGCTGGTGCCAAGCGACAAGCGCCGCGCCGTGCGCGGACCACGCGGGCGGCGGCGGCACGCCTACGGCATCGCCGAGGCCGGACGCTGGACACTCACTCCGCGCTCGGCACAGACCACAACGTCGGCGTCGCCGGATCCGGAAATCGTCGAACAGATTGCGCGCCTGCTGCTGCGCCGCTACGGCGTGGTGTTCAAGCGCGTGCTCGAGCGCGAGGCCGACTGGCTGCCGCCCTGGTATGAATTGTTGCGCGTCTACCGGCGGCTCGAAGCACGCGGCGAAATCCGCGGCGGGCGTTTCGTCGCCGGCTTCAGCGGCGAGCAGTATGCCTTGCCCGAGGCGGTGGCGAGTCTGCGTGCGCTGCGCAAGGAACAAGCGGAAGGCCAACTTGTATCAGTCAGCGCCGCCGATCCGCTCAACCTGGTCGGCATCCTGACACCTGGCGCCAAAATCACCGCCCTCGCGGGAAACCGCGTGCTATATCGCGACGGTGTGCCGATCGCCGTGCAGACCGGCGGCGAGACCCGCTTCCTGGCGACGCTCGAAGCCGGCGACGAGTGGCAGGCACGCAATGCGCTGCTGCGCCAGCCGCTGCCGCCGTCGCTGCGCAGCTATCTGCACTGACCGCATGACCTGCTCACGCCGGCCGTGACGTGCGCCGACCGCGGGCCTGCATTCGTGAACAGCGAGACCCCTTTATGAAACCGCGCGGGTTGCTGTTGTGGCTTGCGGCCTACGCCATTGCCATGGCGCTGGTCGAAGCGGCCGTGGTCGTGCACCTGCGGCACATCTATCACCTGGAGAACCCGCTCGCGCTCTTCCCGCTGCAGTTGCTGAGCGCTGACGATCTTGCGCTTGAACTGGCGCGCGAATTCGCCACGCTGGTCATGATGCTCGCGGTTGCGCTGCTGGCCGCACGCGGCTTTGTGCGCCGGTTCGCGGCATTCGTGTACGTGTTCGGACTTTGGGACCTCTTCTACTACTTCTGGCTAAAGGTCTACCTTGGCTGGCCCGCACAGTGGCTGGAATGGGACATCCTGTTTCTCATTCCCTGGCCATGGTTTGGCCCGTGGCTGGCACCGGCGTTGATCGCGCTACTGTTTACGTTCTGGGGCGGATGGACGCTGGCCACACCACGCGAATTGCGCCTGCAGCCAACCGACGCACTGCTGTTCGTGGCCGGTGCGCTGCTGGCCCTGACCGCCTTCCTCGCGCCAGCCTGGCCGCTGCTGGCCGGCGGCGCGGCGGCGTTTCACGACTGGATGCCGGGCACATTCGCCTGGCCGCTGTACGGTGCCGGCCTCGCCGGCATGGCGCTCGCACTGCTGCGGATAGTGCGCGCGCGCTGAACGGCGTGTTTGCGGGGCGGTCAAGCCGTCAGGGGCAAGCGATTCAGGCCGCACGCACTGCGGGTCTCAGCCGGCCGGTTGCGTCATCTCGCCGAGCACGGCTTCGAGCAGCAGGTCGTGCACCCACAGGAAGCTCACCGGCGTCAGCGTTTCGACCGCGTACTTGCGTGGCTTGAGGAAAGCGACCGGATAGGCGGCCTTGTCCGTACCACCGTCGATGCGCAGGGTTGCACCGTCTGCGGGCGTGAGCATGAGCGCACCTTCCAGAAGAAACAGGTTCCAGGCGTCGCGCGCACCGCGCTCCAGCAGGCGCACTCCGGCGGGCGCCGTATAGATCAGGCTACGCGCGGTGAGTTTGACGAGGTGCGCAGCGTCAAATCCCTGGAACTGTACGAAAGTACGCAGCCGTTCCGTATCCACCGGTTGGTTCGGGATCTTGAGCCAACGCTCGACCGGCTCGATATGATCGGTTTCGTGCAAACGGCGCTCATCGACACTCGTTATTGTGACGGCGCGCCCCTGGCGCTTATCGCGCGCGATCTGGGCATATGCATCCTCGCCCGGAACCGGGACTTGCGTATGCGACGTGGCGTGCTGGACCGACAACAGCGAGTCACGACGCTGGTCCTTGCGGATCACACCCTGACGCAGCTTGTCGATGAGCGCGAGGACCGCGGGCGATGCACCGCGCGCGGCCGGGACGGCCGCGATCAGGTTGAGCACGTCGAGCACCGGGATGTCACGTTCCTGTTCCTGCGGTTCGCGTCCGAGGGCCGAGATGCGCCCGGAGAGCGTGCTATGGGAGTTGAATAGCACCGGACAGTACACCGGTACCTCCGGCGTGCTTTCGTGGCGGTAGTCGAGCAGCAGTTCCATGCCACGATACACACTCATGTTCCGGCTTTTCTGCTGGAAGGCAGTGAGCCCGCCGAGTGTGCGTCCGCTGGCGGGATAGAGGGAGCGCACCACGGCGTCTTCGAGGCTTAGCGTGAGATGCCCCCACTCGCGCGTTTGCCGGGATTCGAACAGGATCGCGATCCGGCGGTCGCCAGCCAGCGGATCCTGAAGATGGGAACGTAGAAAGGCGCGGTTGTGTTCGGCGAATGCCCGCGTTAGCGGTTCATCGATATGCAACTGTCGTTGCGCATCGTATGTCCCCAGCTCTCCGTTTTCGGTCAGCACGTAAAGTCCGGCGGGGATCCCGGCCAGGACGTCGGTCAGATGCATGATTCGCTCCTTTATCCAAGCATAGCAGGATCCGTCCGGCGGTAGACAACGCCGGGCTTCCACGACACCGCCGAAATGATAAAGTGGGCCGGGCATGACATGGCAGGAGAACCACAAGGTGCACATCCCGGAACTGGTTGCCCATCGTGGCTACCCGCTGCACTATCCCGAGAATACGCTGATCGGCATCGAGGCCGCGATCCGCGCCGGCGCGCGTTATCTGGAGGTGGACGTGCAGCTGAGCGCCGACAAGGTGCCGGTGCTGTTCCACGACCGCACCCTGGATCGGCTGTGTCGCGTGCAAGGCATGATCCACCGCTACACGCGCGAGGAACTCACGGCCTTCCACGTATTCGAGTTCGAGCGCTTCGGCTACAAGTTCGCGCAGAACCCGATCACAACGCTCGCCGAACTCGGCGCACTGCTTGCGCGCCATCCGCAGGTGACTGCGTTTATCGAGCTCAAGCGCGTGTCGATCGAAATGTTCGGTGTGCAGACGGTGCTGGACAGCGTGTTGCGCTCGCTGGCGCCGGTGACGCCGCAGTGCGTGCTCATCTCCTACAACGTGCCGGTGCTGGCCGCGGCGCGCCAACAGGGCTATCACAGCGTTGGCGCCATACTCGAACGCTGGCACCATCAGCGCAACGACGACGTGCAGGCAATCCACCCGGACTACCTGTTCTGCGATGCAGTGGACCTGCCGCACTTCGGTGATCTCGAGAAGGCCGGCGCCAAAATCGTGGTGTACGAAATCACCGACCCACAAGCCGCGCTCAAGCTGGCGAAGCGCGGCGTGGGCTTCATCGAAACCTTCGCCATCGGCGAGATGCTCGCCGCCTTCGAGCCGCTGCGCAAACAACCGGCATGACCGGACAGCACGATCTGGTCGTGATCGGTGCCGGCATCCACGGCGCGGGTGCAGCCCAGGCGGCGGCGGCCGCTGGATATTCAGTATTGGTGCTGGAACAGACCGGCATCGCGAGCGCCACTTCCTGCCGCTCGAGCAAACTCATTCATGGCGGGCTGCGCTACCTGGAAAGCGGCCAACTCAATCTGGTGCGCGAAAGCCTGCGCGAGCGCGATATTCTGCTGCGTATCGCGCCGCAGCTGGTGCGGCTGGTGCCATTTCATATCCCGATATATCGCCACACGACGCGCCGCTCGTGGCAAATCCGCGCCGGCCTCAGCCTCTACGCGCTGCTCGGCAACCTGCGCCGGCACGCGTGGTTCGCGTCGCTACCGCGCGCGCAGTGGGACGAGCTCGACGGCCTCGCTACGGAAAATCTTCAGGCAGTGTTCCGTTATCAGGACGCCCAGACCGACGATGCCGCGCTCACCCAGGCGGTGATGCGCTCTGCACAATCGCTCGGCGCGGAGCTGGTTGTGCCGGGCGAGTTCCTTGGTGCACAGCGCACGGCTAACGGCTATGCCGTGCGCTACCGCACGCCGCAGGGCGAGGCCGAGAGCCACTGCACAGCGCTGGTGAATGCCGCCGGCCCGTGGATCAACACCGTGTTGGCGCGCATCACACCGCGATTGCCGCCCACCGCGATCGAGCTGGTACAGGGAACGCATATCGTGCTCGACGGGCCATTGCAGCGCGGCGTGTATTACACCGAGGCCGAAGACGGACGCGCGGTGTTTGTCATGCCGTGGCGCAGCATGACGCTGGTCGGCACCACCGAAACACGCTTCCGCGGCGATCCGGCGCAGGTGCGGCCGCTGACGGCGGAGGTGGAATACCTGTTGCGTACATTCCGCCGTTACTTCCCGGAACGCGACGTGCAGGTGCGCGACCAGTTCGCCGGCCTGCGCGTGTTACCGTTGGCGGAAAGCGCAGTCTTCCACCGGCCGCGCGAAACACTATTTACAACCGATGCGCCACAGCAGCCGCACCGGGTCAGCATCTATGGCGGCAAGCTCACCGGCTACCGCGCGACTGCACAGAAGGCGCTGGCGTTGCTGCGTGCGGTATTGCCGGCGCGGCCGGTGCGTGCCGACACCGCCACACAACGGCTCAAGGACTAGCGAATGCAGCCGATTGGAAACGAGGCGCTGCGGGAACTGGAACGGACTCTGCATGCGGAGATTCCACTCACCCGCGCCATGGGCGTGCGTGTCGTGCGCGCCGATCAAAATGGTCTGGTGATCGGCGCCGCGCTCGCACCGAACCTCAACCACAAAAAGACCGCCTTCGGCGGCAGCCTCAACAGCCTGGCCACCCTCGCCTGCTGGGGGTTGATCCAGCTATTGGTACGCGACCGCGGCCGGACGATCACGGTCGTGATCCAGGAAAGCAGCGTGCAATTTCTAAAACCGGTGATGCGCGATTTCGAGGCAATCTGCCCGCTGCCGTCCGATCCGGTTATCGAACGATTTCTGCACATGCTGGAACGCAAGGGTCGCGCGCGTCTGGCACTCGATTCCGCGATCCACGCCGATGGTGAAATTGCGCTGCGCTTTCGCGGCCAATTCGTCGCCTACGACCGGGCGCGCTTTCAGGGTTTCGAGCCGGTGTAATCCGGGCTGGTCACTCTGGTGTAGCGCAGTTGCACCAAACCGCTCTCGAACGACGTAACGCCCACCAGCCTCAGCCCCCAGCGCGGAACGCCCGGCTCGAACAGCGGAATCCCAGCGCCCAGCAATAGCGGGTGCACGGAAATCACGAATTCATCGATCAGCCCTTGCTGCAGAAAATCCGAAACCAGCGCCGCGCCGCCCACCAACCAGATGTTCTGGCTCGCGCTGGCACGCAACCCAGCAATCAGCCCGGCCGCATCGCCCGCCACAAACCTGACGCGCGAGTCGTCTGGCGGCGTCTGGCGGGTGAAAACATAGGCCGGCTTGTCGCCGTAGGGCCATTCCCCGAAAGTCTGGCTCAGCTCGTAGGTCTTGCGCCCCATGACCAGCGCTTCCACGGAATCGAAGAACGCGGTGTAACCGTAGTCGGCGTCGTGAAACAGCCAATCGATCTCGCCCGCCGGACCGGCGATGTAGCCGTCCAGGCTGGTGGCGATGAAGAGAACGACTTTCGGCATGTCAGGAATTTTAATTGCGCGCACGATTCACGTCATTGATTACTTGCCCACCGCACTGCAAAAGGACGAATGGTGCACCCGGCATTGACCGGTACGCTGCCCGGCCTGCACACTCATAGGCAAAAAACTTTCCCAACGACTCCGGTATCGGTATGCCACAAACAAACCCCGCGATCGACCAGTTACTCAACCTGGGGCCGGCCAGCACACGCTGGCTGAATGCCATCGGCGTGCACACCCGCCGCGACCTGGAAAAGCTCGGTGCGGTCGACGCCTACGCGATCCTCAGGGCCAACGGCTACAACGCGAGTCTCAACCTGGTGTATGCCATCGAAGGTGCGCTCACCGGGCGCGACTGGAATCGGCTGCCGACGAAACGCAAGGCGCAGCTCAAGGTGGCCGCGGCCGATGCCGTAAAACCGCGCTGCGCCTGGCCGGCCAACGACCCGCCCATGCTGCGCTACCACGACGAAGAATGGGGCGTGCCGGTGCACGACGACCGCAAGCACTTCGAGTTCCTGATCCTCGAAGGCGCGCAGGCCGGCCTGAGTTGGCGCACGGTGCTGCACAAGCGCGCGGCCTATCGCGCCGCATTTGCCGGTTTCGACCCGCGACGCGTGGCGCGCTTCGATGCACGCAAGGTCAAGACTCTGCTGCGGAACGCCGGCATCATCCGCAACCGCCTCAAGATCGAATCCGCGATCACCAATGCGCGCGCCTTTCTTGCCGTACAGAAGGAGTTCGGCAGCTTCGACCGCTATGTCTGGCAGTTCGTCGGCGGCCGTCCGATCGTCAACCGCTGGACCACGCTGCAGGATATTCCGGCGCGCACAACCGAATCAGACGCACTCAGCGCCGATCTCAAAAAACGCGGATTCCGATTTGTCGGCTCGACCATCGTCTACGCGCACATGCAGGCGACTGGCCTGGTCAACGACCACCTGGTGCACTGCTACCGCCACCGTAAACAAACGCGGCGCTGACACCGGTATTGCCGATGGGTGGGTCAGCCGATCAGGCGTTCCACCATCCAGTATGTCCCGGTGAGCGCGATCAGCGCCGACAACGGCAACACCACGCGCGTGCGGTACCACGGCTTGTTCCGGAACCAGTAGCCCACCGCCAGGAACGCGATTGAAATCACCGCCAGCTGCCCGCCCTCGACGCCGACGTTAAAGGCGATCAAACCGGTAACAAACTGTTCACGCGGCAGTCCGATTTCGGTGAGCACGCCGGCGAAACCGAGACCGTGCAGCAATCCGAAACCGAAAACCACGAACACCCGCCACGCGTGCAGGCGCGCCGTGAGCAGGTTCTCCACGGCCACGGCAACAATGGATGCCGCGATCAGCGGTTCAACAATCGCCGGTGACAATGCGATCACACCGTACATGCTCAGCGCCAGCGTGATCGAATGTGCAAGCGTGAATGCCGTGACTTGCCACAGCAGCGGCGCGAGCTGCGTACTGAGCAGAAACAGGCCAAGCACGAACAGCATGTGATCCAGCCCCTTGGGCAGGATGTGGGTGAAGCCCAGCACCAGGTATTGGCCGAATACCGCGGTGCGCGTGGTGGCGGCGATGTCCCCGGTGAGCGGATAGGTCGCGCTCACCTCGCCTTCCCGTACCCAGGTGGCGATGACCTCGCTGTCCCCGGCGCGGTGCAGGCGCAACACGCTGCCGCCGTACTGCGGCGCATAGGTCCAGCGCAAGGTTTTCGCGCTAGGTGGAATGCTGCCAGTAAGCCGCACGGTGGTGAGGCGCGCGCGCGCCAGATCGCCGGGCTCGGGAATTTCGAGGGCCGCGAGATCCGGTACGCTGCGCACCACGTCGAAGTCGAGGTGCAGGCCGTCACGATACTGCGGCCAGAAGGCGCGAATGCGTTCTTCCAGTTTGCGTGCCGGCAAGGCGCGCAGGCGGTTATAGCTCTCTGCGTTCGGCGACTCGTTGGTGTCACTGTGCTTCGGACTCACGCCAGCGAGTACCGCTTCCATGTTTACCTGTAAGGCAACGATATAGTTTCCGTCTGATTGCAGATGCATATCGACAACCGCCGGGCGAATCTCGTGTGCCGAGACCGGCAGTGCGCACAGGCACAGCAGGAATCCGAACAGCAGACGGAACGAACCGTGAATTGGCACCTGGCCGTTCGTGTTATGCTTCATAAAATTCATTATTACAAAACCTATGAAAACGAATCGTAAAAAAATTATGTGGCGCGAGTGTAGCCGATTCGGATTGCTGCTGTCCGCCCTGCTCGGGCTGACAGCACCGGCAGCGGCACACGAATTCTGGATCGAGCCGGCAAACTTCCGGCCGCCGGTTGGCAAACCACTGGATGTGCGCCTACTGGTTGGCCAGGAATTCCGCGGCGACACCATGATCTATCTGCCGGAAGCCTTCGAGCGCTTCGTTACGGTAAACGCGCGCGGCACCCAGAATATTCCCGGCCTGCCTGGTGACGATCCGGCCGCGCGCCTGACGCCGGCCGAGCCGGGGCTCCTGCTCGTGGCCTACCAGAGCACGCGCTACTCGCTCGACCTGGATGCCCCCACCTTCGAGAAATATCTGGAAAAGGAAGGCCTGGATGGCATTCGCGTGATGCGCGTGCAGCGCGGCGAGCGCGACAAACCGGTGCACGAGGTGTACTCGCGTTGCGCCAAGTCGCTGCTTGCGGTCGGTGGCCGCGACGATGGCCTCGACGCCAGGCGGCCGATCGGCCTGCGGCTGGAAATTGTGCCGCAGACTCCGATCTACGGGCTGAAACGCGGCCAGAGTCTGGAGGTGCAGCTGTTGTACGAAAACCGGCCGCTCGCCAATGCGCAGGTGATGGCCTTCTCGAAGAAAAAACTCAAGACCCAACTGGTGCAGCGCACCGATGCCGACGGACGCGCGCGCTTTGTCCTGCCGCATGCCGATATCTGGATGCTGTCTGCCGTCCACATGATCCCGGCGCCGGCCGACGCGAAGGCTGACTGGGAAAGTTTCTGGGCTTCGCTCAGCTTCGAGACCGACAACCGGCGCTGAACTTCAAGCCCGGGTATAGTCGATGAGGGCTGTATCCATGGCGGCACGCCAGCGTTCGTAGCGCGCGCGCAGCGCCGGGTTGGCGCGCGGTTTGAACCACACACCGAATTCCGGTTCCGGCCAATCCTTGGGTTTGCCGGCGAGCAGCCAGGCGGTACCACGCGCCGTGGCTTCATACTCGGCCGGCCGGTAGAGCGGCAGGCCGGACAGATCGCTGATGCGCTGGCACAGGCCTTCGTACCAGGTGAGTCCGCCACTGGCGATAATCTGCTCAAGTGGCGAAGCCAGTTTCTGGAAAAGATCGAGATTGGCCTGCAGCAGGAACACGATGGATTCGGCCACGGCCACGGCCATCTGCCACGGTTCGGCCTCGGCAGAGAAGCGCGATTCGAAGTCCGCCACCCAGTAGGGCGCGCCGAGGCCACTGATACCATTGAGAAACAGCGGTGGCTCCACGCTATTCTGCGCCAACCATGCCGGCAATTGCTGCTCGAGATCCTCAAGTCCAAGATCTTCCTCGATCCATTGCAACGCCGCGCCCGCGCCATTGACCGTGCCTTCGAGCACATAGGTCTTCTCGTCAGCATCGCGCAACACGATGCCGGTGAGCAGGCGCGGCTGGTGGCCCGGATAATTTCCGGATGGTCGTTGCACGAATGCACCCGTGCCCATGTTGATGTAAGCACTGTTCGCGTGTGGCGCACCGTAGGCGAACAGCGCCGCCGACTGATCGCCGGTCACGAGGGCGAGCGGAATGCGCCGACCGTCCGCCTCGAGATGACCAAAGGCATGGCGTGTCGGCACGCACGGCGGCAGGGCGGAAGCAGGGATGGAAAACAGATGCAGCAGGCCCTCGTCCCAGTCCAGGGATTGGATATTCCACAGGAGCGTGCGCGCGGCATTCGCCGGGTCGGCGGCCAAGGTGTGTTCGGCGGTAAGCCGGAAAATGAGAAAACTGGCCAGCGGACCGAAGGCGAGGCGCCCTTCGGTCTCGGCCTGCGCCACCGCCGGCAGGTGATCGAGACACCAGCGCAGCTTGCTCGCACCATAGTGCGCCGAGAGCATGAGGCCGGTGGTGGCGTGGATCGCCTCGGCGTGCGGCGCGAAGCGCGCCAGCCACGCGTGCGCCCGCCGGTCCTGCCAGCTGATCACCGGTGACAGCGCCTGGCCGGTGACACGGTCCCAGCACACGATGCTGGAGCGCTGCGTGGCGAGACCTGCCGAGACAATCTGCGCGGCATGCGCGCCCAGCTCCAGCAACACCTCGCGCGTTGCGTCCAGAAGCGACGCCACCAGATCATCCGGATCCTGCTCAACCCAGTCCGCTTGCGGATGATGCACTTGCACCTCACGCAGGCTGCGCGCCTGCGCCACGCCGTGCGCATCGAATACCAGAGCGCGCGAGGCGTGCCCGCCCTGGTCGAGCGCGAGATAGAGCGGGCGGGTGTGTTCAGCCGGCATGGCCGAGCAGCGCTTGCCAGTTGTATCCATCCCCGCCGGTCGCCAGAAACCAGGGATTGAGGATGTTGGGTTTGTTGTAGCGCAGCGGCTGGCCGTCGAGATCGGTCACGCGCCCGCCGGCGGACTCGACCACGCACTGCGCCGCGGCCGTATCCCATTCCGAGGTCGGCCCGAGACGCGGGTACACATCGGCGGCGCCTTCCGCCACCCGGCACAGCTTGAGCGAACTGCCGAGGCTGGCGGTGTCGTAGTCGCCTTCGCGCGCCTTGAGATTGGCCAGGAACTTGTCCACCGCATCGCCGCGGTGCGAACGGCTTGCCACCACCGTGGCGTGTCCACCACGGTAGTGGCGCACATGGATCGGCGTGCGGTTGCAGCCGCCCTGCTCCTTCCACGCGCCCTGGCCGCGCACCGCGAGATAGCAAACGCCGGTCACCGGCACGTACACCACACCGAGCACCGGCGTGCTGTTATCAATCAGTGCGATATTCACGGTGAACTCGCCGTTACGGTTCACAAACTCCTTGGTGCCATCGAGTGGATCGACCAGCCAGAAACGCTGCCAGCCAGCGCGTTCGCTATATTCGATCTTGGCCGATTCCTCCGACAGGACCGGAATCGCGGGCGTGAGCGCCGCGAGGCGTTCCACGATCACCTCATGTGCAACACGATCGGCGTCGGTCAGGGGCGAATCGTCTTCCTTGCGGCTCACATCGAATTGGCGTTCATACACATCCAGGATGCGGCGGCCGGCTTCGATGGCAAGCGCCACCACTTCCTCCAGCCATACACCAGGCTCAGCAGGGGTAATCATGTCGCGGACCTCGCCGGTAATCTGGATACGCAGATTACCCTGTTCGATGCGCGCAGGAAAATCAGGTCAGAAACTGAATTCACCCGACCAGGCACCCCGGCGAAAATCGAGCGCCAGCCATTTCGGCAGAAACGCCTCGGGACGCTGGATCGGAAAGGTCTCGAGTTCCGGCTGGCCCTCGACATCACTCAGCGCGCACGAGCGCGTCATCACCGGCCGGAAACAGACCGTGAGGCGGTCGTCTGCGGCTGCACAAAACGCGTCCGGGTGCGGGGCGGACAGGAATCGTACACGCTTGCGGATCAGGCAGCTGAAGTACAACTCCATTTCCACGACCAGCGGTGTGCCGCGCGCGGCCAGTGCGGCGCTCGCGGCGGAGCTCAGGCGCACTTCGAGATCGCGATTGGCGAGGCGGACAGAACGAACAGCACGCATGACTAACGCAACGCGACTGGCGCCGTGCGGCGCGTGGTGACACCGGTCATAACCACGCGGTTACGGCCAAGGTCCTTGGCACGGTACATGGCGCGGTCGGCCTCATCGAGGATTTCCTCGTAGCCGGCACTGGCGCGCAGCATGTTGCTGGCCACGCCGATGCTGGCTGTCAGATCGAGACCCTCGGGGCGCAATGTCTCGATGCGGTGGCGCAGCTCTTCCATCTCCTCCAGGCATTCCTCGCGCGACCGGCCCTTGAGCAGCATGACGAACTCCTCACCACCGGAACGCGCGATCACGTCGCCGTCGCGGAAAAATCCGCGTAATAGCGCGCCCACCGCCTGCAAGACGTGGTCGCCGGTAATGTGGCCGTATCGATCATTGATGGTCTTGAAGTGATCGAGGTCGAGCACCACAACCCAGGCCGGGTGATTGAGCGGGTCGGCGAGGAACTGAGTGGCACGTTCGATCAGGTAACGCTTGTTGTACACGCCGGTGAGAATGTCCTGGCTCGCCATGCGGCGCATTTCCTCGGACTGGCGACGCAGCAGGTTGAACTGCTTCTTGACGAGCATCAGCGACCGCAGACGCGAGATGAACACCTCCTCGACCACCGGCTTGATGACGAAATCGTTGCCGCCGGCATGGAAAATCTCCGCCTGGATGTCGGCGTTGCCGGAGCCGGTGATGACCAGCACCGGCAGCTCCTCATGGCTGTAGCGCCGGCCACAGCGCAGCGTGTGCAGGAAATCGCCGCCCGACATCTCGTCGCGCAGGTAGAAATCCGTGATCACCAGGTCGAAGCTGTCGTCCACCAGACGCAGCGCCTGCTCGGCACTCGAGGCACGCACCACGGTCAGGCCATAGCACTCCATCATCTCGGCCATGAGGGCGGCTTCGAGATCATTGTCCTCGACATACAGTACTTTGCCGGACAGCGCCGTGTAGCGGTCCACGAGTCCGCGCATAAAGGGCACGAACGCGTTCATGCCGTGCGTCTTGTCGTAATAGTCGGTGACGCCGGCGCGGAAACCGTCCTTCATGTGGCGCTCGTGTGGCTCGGCGGTCACGACGATGAAGGGCGTGAAGCGATAGATCGGCAGGGTGCGGATGGTGCGGCACAGATCGATGCCGTACATGTCGGGTAGCTGCAGGGCGCAGGTGATGATGTCGAACTTCTCGTTGGCAAGGCAGCGCAATGCCTCGCCGGCACTGCTCACGGCGGCGACCTGCACATGCTCGGCGTGGTGATGGGCCGCGAGCGTGGAGCGGATCATGCTGCGCGACACGCGCGAGCCGTCCACAACCAGAATCTTGAGGTTCTTGTCCATGCGCGTGGTGGTCCCGGCAGCGATACGGATTCAGTGTGGCCCTCCGTGGCTTTCCTGCGCGGGGCATTGGTGCGTTTTTATTTTTATGTGTTTGAAACACGATACCCTATCGACTCCGGGGAACATAGGTGGATTTATGCGGCGCAAAAATAGTACTTATGGCAAACAGGATTAGGAGGGAATGCTCAATCCGGGCATGAACTCGGAATTGCATCGTTCAGCCTGTGGTCAGTTGCCGGGTGATGATCTGCGCGAGCCGCGCGTCATCCACAGGGTGGGCGCGTCCGGCACGGCGCGCGACCGCCCAAACCGGGTCGGGAAAGTGCGCATCGTCGGTAAAACGCGGGATGACGTGCCAATGCAGGTGCGGCACCTGATTGCCGAGTGCAGCGAGGTTGACCTTATCCGGCTGCAGCAACTCGCGCAGTGCGCCTTCCACGACAAACACCGCCTGCATCAGACGCGCGCGCTCCTGCGGCGGCAGATCGGTCATCTCCTTCACATGCCGGTTGAGGATCACTCGGCAAAAACCCGGATAATCCGGATCGTCCACCCGGATCACACGCAGCAGGTCATCGCGCCACACTATGTTTTCGTTGTGCGCCTGGCAGAGGGGGCAGGAAGCTTCGGTCATGGCTTGTAACTCAGGTGCTGTTTTTTGAGAGTGGCAAGATCGTTCCAGTGACGCACCACCTCCGGCATGTCCGGCGCCGCAAGATCAATATGAAGCGCCGCCAGCACCGCGCGGCTTTCCACGCGCTCGCGCCGGTGCAGAAACAGCCCCTTTACCAGCGCCACGGCACACAGCCGGCCGCCGGCCACGAAGCGTTGCTCCATGTAGAAATATTTCTCATCCCAGGTAAGCAGACGCGTGACCAGATCGAACTTCTGGAAAGGCTGGATCGGGCGGATGAAGTTGATCTCGGCAGCGGACAGCACCGGCGCCCAGCGGTGGCGCCACAGCTCGCCCAGCAGGCCAATCTGGGCGAGCAGATGCACCCGGCCGAGATCCATGAAGGTGAGGTAACGGCCATTGTTGAGGTGTAGGTTAAGGTCGCAGTCGTTTGGCCAGACACGAAACGCGATGCGTCCGCCGTCGAGCAATGCCCGGCGCCGCACGAACGGCAACAGAAACAGCAGTTTGAGCAACCGCAGGTACAGGTTCACTGCCTATCTCCATCAGGACATGAATGACCTTATAATAGCGCGTCCCGTGTGCGGCATTGAAACCGGCGTTGTACACCACCATCTCTGCCCTGTCTGAATACGAGGCCCTATGCTGAAGCTAAAGAAAGCAAGCCTGCACAAAACTAACCTTAATTGGTCACATATCGACACCGTGCTACTCGACATGGACGGCACGCTGCTCGATCTGCACTACGACAATCATTTCTGGCTGGAACACGTTCCACGCCGTTATGCCGAGAAACACGCGCTTTCTCTGGAAGCCGCCAAGGATGCACTGCGCGGTCGCTACAAGCAGATCGAAGGCACACTCGACTGGTATTGCGTGGATTACTGGACGCGCGAACTCGATCTCGATATCGCGCTACTCAAGGAAGAAGTGGACCATCTCATCGGCGTGCATCCGCATGTGGTTGAATTTCTCGATGCGGTACGCGCCCAGGGAAAACGCCTGGTACTGGTCACCAATGCACATGGCAAGAGCCTGAACATCAAATTCCGCCGCACTCGCCTCAACGGACACTTCGATGCCGTGGTGTGTGCACATGATCTGGGGCTGCCCAAGGAACAGCCGGCATTCTGGGAGAGAATGCAGAAGGTCGAGCCGTTCACGCGCGACACGGCCTTGCTCGTCGACGACAGCCTGCCGGTGCTGCGTTCGGCCCGGAACTACGGTATCGCGCACCTGTTGGCGGTGCGCAGCCCGGACTCAAAGCTGCCGGAGAAGGATGTCGGCGAGTTTGACGCGATCCACAGTTTCAAGGATATTTTGCCTTAAGCCAAGATCGCGACAAGGAGGAACCATGAAAATCGTTGCGCTGCTTCCGTTGTGCCTGTTGCTCACCGCCTGCCAGACAACAGGACCACTCGATGAAAATTCACCTTCTCACCTCCTGCCGTCCGGCAGCCGGCTGGTACTGAAACAGGAACTGACAATTCCGGCCCACAGTGTCAGCATACTGCTGCAGGGCGGGCACGAGGTGAGCAATAGGGATCTCGAGCGGTATCAACCGCACTGCCGGCTGGAAATACAAGATATGCGCGAGATAGCGCAGGTTGTGACGGCCGACGAGTTCGTGGTACGCCGCGCGTTCCGGGATACAAAGTCCTCAGCACGCACCGGCCTGATGAAGACGGCACTGCGTTACGCCGCCGAAGGTCCGACTTATTTCGTTTTTCGAACCGTCCTGGATTTGCACTCGGAACGCCAGCCACAGGTGCGCTCGCTGACTTGCCAGCAGTGGGGCAATCCGGGCACCGGCCGGCACTTGAGTATCCGCGAGATTCGTCAGGCGCTGGGAGAGATCTTCACGCTCTACCTGCCGGACGCCACACCTGGCGAGCGGCAGTAAGGCACACCGCCCGGATATTGCTGAATCAGAACTGCACACTCATCCCGGCGAACAGGCCGGTGCCGGAGGCGTCCACATCGGGTGTTTTATTCGCCTGAAACTTGGCCTCGGTATATAGCCCAAAGCGCTCCCAGCGGAATGCGACGCCACCCATGGCCTGCAGAGAATACCCTGTGGTTGTGCCTTCCAATTGTCCGGACATAGTCACTACCGCGATGCCGACACCCGCCCCAAGGTAGGGTTGCACAATCGCCTCTGGACGAAAGTACTTTTTGGCGTTGGCCAGTACCGACACGACCTGCATGTCGCCCTTACCGAACAGGCCGGTGGGCACGGTGGTGAAACTATGCGAGTGCACCATCGCCTCGCCACCGAAGGCCCAACCGTTGCGCGCACGCCACTCAGCCTCCATACCAAACACCGATGCGGATCCACCGAAGGTGGTCTGGTAGTTGGTCGTAACACCCGGACTGTCCTCGGCATTAATGTTCTGCGCGTCACTGCCCAGAGAGAAACTGCCGCCCTTGAAAATCAAGGTTACGCCGTAGGCGGTTTGCTGGTCCTGCAGGGCGCGGGATTCCGGGGGCTTTTTGGCCACAGCAGCTGTCTTAGGTTTTTCTGCCTTTTTCGCAGGCGGAGGAACGGGCACAGGTGTTGGAACCGGTTTGGGTGCTGCCGCCGCGCGCGCAGCGAGCGACGGATCCAGTACAAGACGCGCCCGACTCATCTCACTGCGGCCGGTGCCATAGGACACTTGGCGCAGATTCACACCGCCATCTTTGTTCACCACAAGCTGCACAAAATAAATGCGTCCAGCCTGGCAGGTGATGGTCAACGGCATGGCATCCGCCCGGCCAGCGCGGATTTCGAGCCGCCCTGGGCCAGCCGCCCACATGCCGTAGGTACGCGGCTCAAGGCGTCCGGAATCGCGTTTATTGAGCCAAAGTCCGGGAGTGGCTTTCGGATTGCCATCATCCAGACGATAGATATAGATCAGCGCCTTGCCGGACGGCGGCACGGCCTGTTTGGCGTATCGATCCTGTTCGGGGGTGGCGAGTGAAACGGCGGCCTGCGTCTGGGTCGTGCCGAGAATCAGCAGCGAGCTGCCAAATAGAAATGCGGTCCATGATTTCATTCTGTTCTCCTGACCACGCTGCGCCGATGCACGCGCTTCAGCGTGCCGAGTTCATTATAGTCCAGGTTCGGTAACCGCCGGGCCAAAAATAGACTCTCGCGGTCTCTCGGTCAATCCGGATATCGCAATGAGCATGGTGCGCCGCTTGTGGTGCGGATCACAACACGGGAAGATGGGTAACATGATATGAAAGGACGAACGAAGCAAGGCATCGAACATGGTTGACCACTTCCTTTTGATAGTCGAAGTTCTGATGCTGCTCGGTGTTGCAAACGGCACACCGATTTTTGCGAAACGGTTGTTCGGCCAGCGCTTCAATGCCCCGCTCGACGGCGGGCTGAAGTTCCTGGACGGCCGGCCGCTGTTCGGGCCGTCCAAGACGGTGCGCGGGCTGGTGCTGTCGGTGGCTTGCACGACGCTGGCCGCACCGTTGCTCGGTTTTGAATGGATTACCGGCGCCGGGCTGGCGTCGGCCTCCATGTTCGGCGACCTGCTGTCGAGTTTTATCAAACGACGGCTCGGACTGCGCACGCACAGTCAGGCGTTCGGTCTCGACCAGGTTCCGGAGTCCCTGCTGCCGCTGCTCCTGCTGCAGGAACATCTCGGCCTCAGCAGCGGCGACATCGCCCTCATTGTTACCGCGTTTATTGCACTGGAACTGCTGCTGTCACGCCTGTTGTTCAAACTGCATATTCGCGACCAACCCTATTGAAGCTCAGGAACAAACCAGTCGGTGCAGAGTAACCTCCGGCGGGCAGTTGAGACGAACATCCACGATGCACGAGCCGGCGCCCACCGAGGTGTAGCCAATCAGATCATGATGTTTCCAGGCGCCGCGCGCCAGCGCACGCGGGCAATCGGCATCGGTGAGCAACGGCACGCCACCTGGCAAACAGATCTGCCCACCGTGGGTGTGACCGCATAACATCAGATTGAAATCAGCATGCGCTGCATGTCGATAGGCCTCGGGTGTGTGCGACAGCAGAATCGAGCAGGCCCCGGCCGGAATGTCGTGTGCGGCGCGGTGGAAGTTCTCCATGTGGTAGTAGTGCGCATCGTCGATCCCGGCGAGATAAATGACTTCCCCGCCGCGTTGCAACGTTACCTGCTCGTTTATCAACAGCCGATAACCCATTTCCTCCATGCCAGTCACCATGCGGATCGTATCGTGATTGCCGAGCACGGCGTACGTCGTATTCTTGAGGTGCGCGTGTAAGCGCTGGAGTCCGTCAAGCGTTGGTTGAAACGGCCCGAAGGTGCGCGCACGGTAGTCACCGGTCAGCACGCACAGATCGTAGTCCAGGGAGCGCACCACCTCGATGAGGGTGTGCACAAATTCCCGGCTCATGTCCACGTGCAGATCAGTGAGCTGTAGAAGCGTGAAACCGTCAAACGCACGCGGCAGGTTGGGTAACACGATTTCGTTCTCACGTACCTGGATGGCCAGCGCATTGCGCCGGCCGCGGCCATGCAACCCGACCAGGCGCAGGCTGTTGCGGATCAGCGAATGCACGGAGTACCAGTTCTCGAGATGAAAAAAGTGCGTGCCCCTGCGAAACACGCGCGCCTCATAGTCATGTTCCAGCCCGAGACGCTGGCGCACATGCAGCCGCCCGAGGCGCGGCTCGAGGCCGGCAAGCGCGACTTTTTCCGCAATGGTGATGTCGGGCGATCTCATGTACTGACGGGTAACGCGCTCAAGGAAACACAGGGGTCATGACACGCGCCTCGGGCTCACGCGTAATCCTTTTCCAGGATCTTCGGTGCGCGGTCGATTTTGTACAGCACGAAGATCAGGCCGACCGTGGCGAGCAGCATGAAGTGCGGTCCGAACAACCAGAACACCAGCGGCACCAGAAAATAGTAGGCGCGCATGCCGATGCTGTAGAAGCGCCCGGCGCGGTTCAGGTGTACGGCCACATGGCGGGGCGAAATCGCCTTGTGCCCGGCGGCCTTCGGCACATTGATCATGTAGCCCACGTGATTGAACACGCGGATCGACATGGAGAACGAAAAGAACGCCACGAACAGGTCGAGCATCAGCATCAGCAGTTTGGTGATCCACAGTTCCGGCCGCGTGGCGCCGATGACATTCAGGGAGTGCCAGCCGCTGCCGAGCTTGTCGCCCTGTTCGCTCAGGGTCAGCACACCGATGATGAGCAGCACTGCCGTCGAGGCAAGAAAGGTCGCCGCCATAGTTGAGTTGCGCAGCGTCTGGACCGCGAGAATGCCGTCCTCGTTCTTCATGATGCGCTCCACCCAGGCACTGCGGGCCATGACATTCACGGCCTGCACCGTGTACGCCGGGTTGCGCCTCACCCGCTGGCGCAGATACAGATGGTAGACAGCGAGCAGCGCAACGCTCAGTACAAAACCGACGATGTCGGCTCCGAAAGTGTATAGCCAGGCAGGCAGGTTCATCCGGGAAGTCTCCAGGCGATAAGGAGATGCGACACAGTTTATTGTATCATCAGGCGCTCCCGACACCTGCTTCCCGTTGCGTACCCGCCATGAGAAAGACACTGCTGCTTTTCGGTCTCGCCGTTTCCTGTCTCCCGGTATCCGCCGGCACACCGCCCGCGGCGGAGACGCAGCTCATCACCAATGTCGCCGAGCGCGGCAACACCGGTGCCCAGGTGTTGCTGGCGCTCGACTACCTGCACGGCCACGGCGGTGTCGCGCGCGACGAGCAACAGGCAGCGTTCTGGTTCGAGAAGGCCGCCGCGGGCGGCAACGCCTATGCCCAGACCATGCTCGGTGATTTGTACGCCGAAGGCCGCGGCGTGCCGAGAAACATCGGGCAGGCGCGCAGCTGGCGGGAAAAAGCCGCACAACAAGGCAATGCCCGCGCTCAGCTCAAACTCGGTGAGGTGTACCTGTACGGCCTGGGTAGTGCGCGTGATTACCGGAAGGCCGAAGAATGGCTCGGCAAGGCCGCCGACCAGGGCGACGCGCACGCCCAATACCTGCTTGGCCGTCTGTACCGGGAAGGTCACGGCCAGACACAGGATCTGCAGCGCGGCCGCAACTGGCTGGAACGCGCCGCCGCGCAGGGTCACGTGGACGCCATCAAGCTGCTCAATTTCCTGGTCGAGATCGGCGAGGGCGCCGCCGAAGTGCACGAGCAGGAAGGCGATGCGCTGCGCCGGCGCGCCGGCGCTGGCGACGTCGAGGCGCAGTACCAACTGGCGCTGCGCTACGAGACTGGCGTCTGGGGCGTGGCGCAGAATAATAAGGAGGCGCTGCGCTGGTTCCGCACCGCGGCCGAGCGCGGTCACGTACCGGCCATGCAAAGCCTGGCGCACATCTATGAGAAAGGCCTGATCGGCGTGCCGCCTGATCCGAAAGAAGCCGAACGCTGGCGCGAGCGCGCCAGCGCGCACTGAGTACCGCTATTTTCGTGCCGACTTCTTTTTTTCGACTTTAACGGTCTTGAGGCGCGCGTCCCAGCTCTTGAACTTCTTGCGGCAATACATGAGCAGCGACGCATAGTCCGGGAAGAACAAGTCGAAGTCGTCATCGCCGCACGGGCCGTCGAACTCGCACTCGTCGTTCGAGTGGTCGCGGCAGATCTGCGGGCGCGTCTCGTAGATGCCGCAGCGCCCGTCGTCGTGCAGATGCAGGCAGCGGTTATTGACCAGCAGGAACCAGCCGTCTGAATCCTTATACGCCTGGGTGTTGGCATGCGACACCTGCCAGAGCAGCATGTCGAAGTCTTCCATGGAGCGCGGCGTGTCGATCTGGTGGGTGAGATAGGTGCAGCAGGTCGAACCCTTGCAGAAGCTGCACTTGTTCTCCGGCGTGATCTTCACCTTGGCGGCGGGTTTGATGGGGATGATGACGGTGTTCATGGCGGCGTAGTTATCGGGAGACGGGAGGCGCGCAGTTTATCACAGCTGCCGCGCCGCTCAGTATGGGGCGCGGTCCCCGATGCGCGCCACGTGCAGCCAGCGTTCCAGCGCCACGGCTTTGGAACTGTCTTCGGCTGGCGCCCACGGCGCGAATTCCTGCGGACCGGCCGGCGTGTACGGCCCCGGCTTCACCTCGAGCAGCACCGTACCAGACTCGGACGCCACGAGCGTGTGCCAGGTGCCGGCCGTAATCTCCACTGCCTGCACCGGTCCTGTGGGTGAAAGCTCGTGCCGTTCCAGCACCGTGCCGGTGTCATCAAACGTCAGCACCAGCGCGCGCCCGCGGAGAATGGCGAAGAACTCCCATTTGCCAGGAGCATTGTGCCGGTGCGGCCGCACGTAGGTGCCGGGTTCGAAGGCGTTCAGCAGACGCTGCACCGGATCGGTGAGCGTCGGATGCAGATTGAGGTTCTTGCGCTTGCGCGGGGCATTCTGCGCCTCGACGACGAGCGCCGCGAGATCCGCGCTGGTGATGATTCTCATGGTTGCAACCCGAGGCTCAGCCCGGCGGCCAACTCATGCTGCGCCCGGCGAGCACGTGCAGGTGCAGGTGGAACACGGTCTGGCCGGCGTCCGGGCCGCTATTGAACACGGTACGGAAGCCGTTGGTCAGCGCTCCATCGCGTGCCGCAATCTCGCGCGCGGCGAGGAACAACTTGCCGATGATCCCGGCCTCAGCCGCAGTGATGTCGGCGAGCGATGCGATATGGCGTTTCGGGACCACCAGCACATGGGTAGGTGCCACCGGGTTGATGTCGCGAAACGCGAACAGCTCCGGCTCGTCGAGCACGACGTTGGACGGGATTTCGCCCCGGGCGATCCGACAGAAGATGCAACTCACGGTCATACCCCTCCTCCTCGCGTGGCCGGTTTAGCGTCGAATCGGCGCTACCCCGCTTTATACAAAGATGTCATACAATAGGGGAAAAATCCGCCTGCCGGGTGCCATCGTGAAACTGAGCGCGAAAGACTTCAAGGCCTGGGACAACAAATGCATCACCCTGCTCGGCATGTCCGGGGTGGGCAAGACGCGGCTCGCGCTGCGGCTGCGCAAGCGCCACTGGTTCCACTACTCCGGCGACTACCGCATCGGCACGCGCTATCTGGACGAGGCGATCCTGGACAACATCAAGAGCCAGGCCATGCAGATTCCATTTCTGCACGACCTGCTGCGCACCGACTCGATCTACATTCGCAACAACATCACCGTGGATAACCTGCAGCCGGTATCGAGCTTCCTCGGCAAACTCGGCAACCCGGAACGGGGCGGCCTCGGCCTCAAGGAATTCAAGCACCGCCAGGCGCTGCACCACGACGCGGAGATTGCGGCCATGAAGGACGTGCCCGAATTCATTCGCAAGAGCAAGGCGATCTACGGCTATCGGCATTTCGTGAACGACGCCGGCGGGAGCCTGTGCGAACTCGACGACCCCGAGACCCTCAAGAGCCTGGCCGAGCACACGCTCATCCTATATATAAAGGCGAATGAGAAGGACGAACAGGAGCTCATCAAGCGCGCCGAGGATGATCCGAAACCGCTCTATTACCGCGAAGCGTTCCTCGACGAGCAACTCGAGATCTACCTGCGTGAAAAAGGTCACGGCTTCGTGGCGGAAATCGACCCGGATGACTTCGTGCGCTGGATGTTCCCGCGCCTGTTCTACTCGCGCATTCCACGCTACCAGGCGATCGTCGACCAGTACGGCTATACGCTCGGCACCGATGAGCTCAAGGAGGTGCGCGATGAAGCGAGCTTCCTGCGCGCGGTGGAGCGAGTGCTGGAACGGCAGGCCTAGCGTCCGCGCGCCGCATCGGGGAACATAGCCGCCATGCCACTGGTCGCCAACTCCGCCCTGCCCACCTTCGAACGCCTGCGCCGCGAAGGCGAGGTGGTTGTGCCGGGCGACGCCGCCCTGCACCAGGATATCCGCGAGTTGCACATCGGCCTGCTCAACATGATGCCGGACGCGGCGCTGGCCGCGACCGAGCGCCAGTTCTTCCGCCTGATCGGGGAAAGCAACCAGATCGCGCAGTTCTACATGCACCCGTTCACGCTGGATGCGTTGAAGCGCGGGCCCGAGGGCCGGGCGCATATTGAAAAATATTATGAGAGCTTTGACCGGATCAAGGCGTTGGGACTGGACGCGCTGATCATCAGCGGCGCCAACGTTACCCAGCCGGATCTCTCGAAGGAGCCGTTCTGGGAGCCGCTCATCGAGGTGATTGACTGGGCGTACGCCAATGTCACGTCCACCATCTGCTCGTGCCTCGCCACCCATGCGGTGTTGCAGTTCCGCTATGCGCAAAAGCGCAAACACCTCGGCTTCAAGCGCTGGGGCGTGTTCCCGCATCGCGTGGTGGACCGGCGTCATCCGCTGGTGGCGGACGTCAACACGCGTTTCGATGTGCCGCACTCACGCTTCAACGATGTCGCGCGCGCGCAGTTCGAGCAGGCCGGGCTGCGCATCCTGGTGGAAAGTGAAACCGCGGGTGTGCACCTCGCCACCAGCGCGGATGGTTTTCGCATCGTGTTCTTCCAGGGACATCCGGAGTACGACACGGTCAGCCTGCTCAAAGAGTACAAGCGCGAAGTGGCGCACTACTCCAAAGGCGAGCGCCCGGACTACCCGCCGCTGCTCGACAACTACTTCAGCCTCAAGGCACAGGCGATTCTCGACGAGCACCGCGAGCGGGTGTTGTCCGCCCATGCGCAGGGGAAAATCGTGCCGGAATTTCCGGAAACGGCTATCAGCGCCAGTCTCGACAACACCTGGCATGACACCGCCGAGGCGGTGATCGACAACTGGGTGGGCAAGGTCTATCAACTCACCAACCACGACCGCAAGCTGCCGTTCCAGCCAGGTATCGATCCCGCCGATCCGCTCGGGCTGCGGCGCGACGAGCCCCGCCCCTGAGCATTACGCCGCCCGCGCCGATTTGCGGTAGAAGCGGCGCTTGACCATCTCCGTCACCGCCACGTACAGCAGGCTGATCGCTACCACCGCGGCCAGAACACCAGCAGGCAGCGGCACGAAATCGAACAGCGCGGCGAATGGCAGATAAGGCAGGACCAGCGTCAAGGCCACGACGGCGAGTGTCGATTGCCACAGCAGCCGCCCCGGCTGGCTGCGCCAGAACGGCTTGTAGGTGCGGATCACGAACAGCACCAGCAGCTCGGTCAGCAGCGACTCCACAAACCAGCCGGTACGAAAGAGCGCGGCATCTCCGCCGACGAGCATGAGCAACAGCGCAAACGTGATGAAGTCGAAGAGCGAGCTGGTCAGCCCGAAGATCACCATGAAGTTGCGGATTTCAGTGATGTTCCAGTGGTAGGGTTTGCGCACCCAAACCGGATCGACCCGGTCCCCGGCGATGAACACGGACGGGATGTCGGACAGGAAATTGTTGAGCAGGATTTGCTTGGCCAGCAACGGCAGGAACGGCAGGAACAGCGAGGCGAGCGCCATGCTGATCATGTTTCCGAAGTTGGCGCTGGTGGTTATGAACAGATACTTGATGGTATTGGCGAAGGTGCGGCGGCCATCCACGATACCGTCGCGCAGCACCTCCATGTCATGGGCAACGAGCACCAGATCGGCCGCCTCCTTGGCCACGTCCACGGCCCGCTCCACCGAGATGCCGACGTCGGCGATGTGCAGGGCCGGCGCATCGTTGATCCCGTCGCCGAGAAACCCGACCACATGTCCGGTGTGGCGCAGCGCCTGAATGATGCGCTCCTTCTGGCCCGGATCGACCTCGGCGAACACGCGCGTGTGGCGCACCACGTGCCACAACGCCTCATCGTTCAACGCTTCCAACCGATCACCAGTAAGCAGCACGCGGCCGTCGAGACCCACCGACTCCGCAACGTGCGCGGCGATGTAGCGGTTGTCGCCGGTGATGATCTTGATCTCGACACCGAGCTGCGCGAGTTCCGCGAGTAGCCGTGCTGCATCCGGGTCGGGCGGGTCCATGCACAGCAAGAAACCCGAAAACTGCAAGGCCACCTCGTCCGCGTGCGAGTAGGCGGCCTTCTCCGGCAGCATTTTCGTGGCCACGGCCAGTACCCGGTAACCCTGCTCGCTCCAGGCGCGGAAGCGCGCCTCGAGCTGCGCGCGCTGCGCCACGTCCAGCGGCTTCGCCCCGGCATCGCTCGCATAGGTTTCGCACACCGCCAGTACCTCGCGCACCGCGCCCTTGGTGATCAGGCGCAGCGCACTTTCCATTCCCGGCTCACGCACCGCGACGCTCAGACGCTTGCGTGTGAAGTCGTAGGGAATCTCATCCACCTTCTGGCAGCCGGTGCTGTCGATAGCGTGCGTCTCGCCGGCCGCGAGAATCGCCTCGTCCAGCGGATTGCTGAGGCCGGTTTGGAGACGCGCGTTGATGACCGCGTCGCGCAGTACCGCCGGCGTCTCGCGTCCCTGTGGGTCCACGGCCTGCTCCACCCGCACGACACCCTCGGTGAGCGTCCCGGTCTTGTCCGTGCAGAGGACGTCCATGCTGCCCAGACTTTCGATGGCGTTGAGGCGGCGCACGATCACACCGCGTGCCGCCATGTCGCGCGCGCCGCGCGCCAGCGTGATGGTGAGGATCGCGGGCAGCAGCTCCGGCGACAGTCCTACGGCCAGGGCGATCGCAAACAGCAACGACTCCACAGTTGGTCGGTGGAAGAACACATGAATGGTAAATACCGCGAGCACCAGGAGTACGGCAATGCGGTGAGCAGATAACCGAACTGCCGGAGGCCACGTTCGAAGTCAGTTTCCGGCGGCCGCTGCACGAGCTTGTGCGCAATCTCGCCGATTGCCGTGCGCGCGCCGGTGCCCACGATCAGGATGCGCGCCGTGCCGCTGCGCACCGAAGTGCCCATGAACACGCAGTTCTGGCGGGCGCTCACGGCGGCATCCGGCGCGCTCGTGCCCGGATGCTTCTCGACCGGCAGGCTCTCGCCGGTCAGCAGTGCCTGGCTGACAAAGCAGTCATTGGCCTCGAGCACCACGCCGTCGCCGGGAATGAGGCTGCCGGCGACGAGCAACACTATGTCGCCCGGAACGATCTCGGCCACCGGCACCATGCACGGCTGGCCGTCGCGTAGTGCCGTGACCTGAATCGCCACCCGCGCGCGCAGGCGTTGCACGGCGCTCGATGCCCGGTACTCCTGCACGAAGCCAAGCAGTGCGCTGCCGAGCACAATGGCGAGGATAATGACGGCATCCAGCCAGTCCTGCACGAGCAGCGAGATCGCCGCCGCGAACACCAGGATCAGCACGAGCGGGCTGCGGAACTGGCCTAGCAGCATGCGCAGCCAGAACAGCTCGCGCTGCTCGCGCAACACGTTACGTCCGTACTGCTGCAGGCGGGCGCGGACTGCCCCCGATGCCAGTCCCTGCGTAGTCGCGTCCAACTCGGCAAACAGTTGCGGTGGCGTCCGGCTCCAGTATGCCGGCCCGGTCACATTCGCTTGGCTCATTTTATTTCTCCTTGCCTGGGCACGAGCATAGCGCTTGTGTTGCCCGGTTTCACGACTCGCTTTCTGAACCACAGTGGATCAACCGAACATCAACCACTCCGGGCGCAGCAGGAGCAAGGTGCCAAGGATTACGAGCACGATGCCGCCGGGCAGGTGTGAGATGCGCGCATAGCGCGTGCTCAGACCGGTGACCTCAAGCGTCTTCATGACCGTGAAGAACACGATCAGAGCGACAGGTTTCCAGTCGCGACCTCGCCGATCAGCGGCAATGTGATGCTCGCCGGTATTTCTCGGGTCGGAGGCGGGGTTCGTGCGCTTTGCTTCGCCGGCGTCGCCGGACCGGGATTGTCTGCAGACAGAAACGGCTTCACCGAATCCGGGCAGGGGTGGTCAAGGCAATGCAGTGCGCGTTGACGGTTGACTTCGCCAGTAGTGACGTCATTCAGGTAGCCGGCAAAAATTCGTCGCCCACCACCATGAACGGCACAGACGAGATGTCAGCGGCCAGCAACTCGCCGGTGCGTATCAGCAGCGTGCGACTAGCGACATCGCTCCCGATGTCGAAATAGTGCACCCGGATCGCCGGGTTCCCGGCCTCGAGCTGGCGCAGGAGGGCAATTTCCCGCTCACAATGCGGGCAGCCCTGACGCCAGAACAGATAAATGTCCGTGCCGCCATCCGCGCACACCGGTGGCGCAATCCAGAGCGTCAGTAATAAGCAAGTAAGAAACACCGGAATGGCAATGCGCCGCATGCCGCAAGTATTGCACAGGCGGTGTTGCCTAAGGGAACTGCGCCGGCTGTTCTCTGCCCGGCACAAACATCAGTACTGAAAATGACACGGGGTGCGCAGACGCACCCCGTGTCATGGCCGAATCGCGTTTCAGGACTGTTCGGGAAGCTTGAAATTCGGCTTCCCGAACTTGGCCTCGTAGTAGCCCTCGGATCCACCATTCAGAAAGTAGTATTCCTTCACGCCCTGCTGCTCCAGATAATACTGGAACCAGCGGGTCTGATGTCCGACCTTGTCATACACCAGCAGCGGCTTTTTGGTTTTCTTGGCCTCGGCTACGGCATCGGCGATCTTCTTCGAATCGTCGAGCGGGGCGCGCAGTTCACGCATCGGGAACAACACCACGTCGCGCTGGCGAATATCGCGGACATCCAGCACCACGGCACCCTTCTCCAGACGCGCCTCGAACTCCTCGGCGCTGATAAGGCGCTTCTTGAATTCGGCACTGCTGATGAGGTCGGCGGGATTCATCGGGCTCTTGCCGAGCAGCACGCTCTTGTCAGGATACTGCTTGGTCCAGGTGTCGAGGCCGGAATCGTAGGCGTGCACGTCGGTCACACCTGCGTTGATAGCGAGATCGGCCGCTTCATACGATTTCTTGCAGCTGTTACCGTTGCAGTAGAAAACGATCGGGTTTGACGATTTTGCACGCAGTTCCTTGACCGCGGCTGGCAGCTTTTCCTTGCTGAGCGGGATGTGCAGCGCGCTCTTGATATGCAGCGTCTGGTATTCGTAACCCGAGCGCACATCAACCAAAATAACCTTGTCCAGATCCCTGTGCAACGCCTCAGGCGACATGATCGGCACATGCTTGAACTTGGCACGATGCGGGAAGGGGTCGTCGCTGGCGCGCACGCCGGCCGATGTAAACAGCAAAATGATTCCGAACAGTGTGACTAGCTTCTTCATGTGGTGACCTTTCTCTCTCGCTGGCAGTTATCGGGATAACAATGGCAAATCCCTCGCCGTCATGGAGACAATGCTGTGTCGCAGCACCGTTGCCCCCCTGTAACCTTGGCTATTGCACGCGCCGTGCCGAAGTGTGCGACATTATGAATCAAGGAGTTAGCAAAGCGGCCGTTGGAGAGCGTGGCGCTATGGCGCGCCGTGCGCGGTCACTGTTGACCGATTTGGTCACAGTGATGGCACTGATACACCCATAAGACAGCCCGGCTGGCGGGGTCAGGGACGGATATGAATGGGATCGAAGCCGGTAAAAATGTAGATCGCCACCAGTATCACGATGGCGAGATTCAGCACCACGCCCACGGCCACATGCCCGCCGAGGCCGCAGCTGCCAAACGTGCGGATGTGCGCCACGGAACGCGCCAGAGCCGTAATACCGAACGCAACAAAGATAATGTTGAACGCGCTGATTACCGGATAACGCATCCCAGCCACCAGCACCACCACTGCAGCCAGAGGCGCCACCCACGAGACGACGGCACATTTCAGTCCGCCTTCTCCCCCGACCCCGCAGACGGGCGCCGACACGGCAGCGGCCTGGGCCTTGGCATTCTTGCTCATACTCACCTCATGTAGGCGTATATGTAAAATGGACGAACGAAGCAGGGCTTCATAGATGTATGACGTATATCCGCCCAGTATCCCTTGTGACCGAAACAGACTGCCCAGCGTTACCCACCCTTTACCGCGCGCCGGAATTCCTTGCCGCCTTCCTTTGCAGCGCTGCCGATGGCTTTGCCGGCTTCCTTCGCACTCTGGCCGATTTCCTTACCGACTTTCTTGGCACCCTGGCCAATGTCATGGAACGCCGCGCCGACCGTATGACCCGCGCGCTTGGCATCGTCCTTTAAGCCCTGCTCCTCGGCGGATACCGGGGGCAAAGCAGCTAAAACCAGCACGGCCGCACACACACGGGCGAACGCCCGTGACCAGCTGTTTGATGCGGGCAGTATTTTCATCATAACGAATGACCCATCGATTTTTTCCCGGCGACTAATCCGGTTCTACCCATCCCGAAACCCGCCGGCACACTCCCATTATAGGCCGTGTCATGGATATTCTCCGGCCAGTTGTCGGAATCCATGTCTTCCCACGTGATAGGCTAGATCTCAAACTGGTTCTGAACGCTCCTGTCCTGGCTAACCCGTGAAAACCTCTATTGCATTCCTGGTCCTGATTATCGCCGTCATCGTGGTGAGCGCACTCTTTCGCTCCGGCGACAAGTCCACCGTACAGCCGATTGAGGGTCTACCGTGGCAGATTGAGATCCTGCCGAACGGGGAAACAAGGGTATTCGGCCTCATCCCGGCGCGCAGCACCCTCGACGATGCGCGCGGGCGATTCGGCATGGACATGGAAATCGCCGTGATTGCCGCGCCGGGAGAGTCGGGCTCGCTGGAGGCGTACTCCAGTAACGTGACCACCGGTGTGATCATGGGAAAAATAATCCTGGTTGCGGCCGTGGACAGGGAAACCGTGGCGCGGCTCCGGCAGCGCGCCGTCAAGGCCGAATATATGGATGGCACCACCCGGAAATATATTCTGCATCCCGACGATTTGGCGCTCGCCTGGCGTACGCCGATCGCGGGCATTACCTTCATTCCTGCTGTCAGCCTCGATGAGCAGACTGTGATCAGGCGCTTTGGCGTTCCGGGCGAACGCATCCGCGTCGATGAACGGGTCGAGCACTTTCTTTATCCGGAGAAGGGGCTGGATCTGGCTCTCGACAGCAAGGGCAAAGAGGTGTTGCAGTACGTCGCGCCACGGCAGTTCGCGCGCTTGCGCGAACCTTTGATCAATGTAGCTCCGGTGACGACACAGAGTCCTTGATCGTTGTTCGACGGATTACTTGTGCGGGCCCGGTTTGCAAACACGCAGGGCCAGCTGGATCTGATCACGCACCGCGGGAGTCGGCGCGCCAACGACTTTTATTCGCTGATCTCAAGCAACTCGATCTCGAACACCAGCATGGCATTCGGCGGTATCACGTTGCCCATGCCGTTGGCGCCATAGCCGAGCTCGGGCGGAATGGTGAGCCGGCGCTTGCCGCCGATGCGCATGCCGACCAATCCCTGATCCCAACCGGGAATAACAAAACCCACACCGAGCGGAAAACTGAATGGCGCGCGCCGCCGGCTGGAATCAAATTCGGTGCCGTTTTCCAGCCAGCCGGTGTAATGCACTGTAACGAATTGACCGGGGCCGGTGGCTTGCTGCCCTGCTCCAACAATCAGGTCTTCAATGCGCAGGCCGGGTGTTGTGTTTGTTGTCATAACAGTTGTGAAATCGGTTTCCTGGCAGGTGCGGATAGCATACGAAAATTGTTCATTAGGTATTATCAGCAGTCGATGGATGGAAATCGAGCCTGTCTGCAGTTCAGTCTTTCTTTCCGAATTTATGCAGGAACCGGTCGAGCTGGTTGGCGAAGGCCTGGCGGTCGCTGTGACTTAGCATGGACGGCCCGCCGGTTTGCACGCCGGTGCTGCGCAACTGGTCCATGAAGTCGCGCATATTCAGGCGTTCGCGGATATTCTCCCGGGTATAGAACTCGCCGCGCGGGTTGAGCGCATGCGCGCCGCGCGCGATTACGGCGGCCGCCAGCGGGATATCCGCGGTAATCACCAGATCGTCCGGCTGCACCAGCTCGACGATGCGGTTGTCGGCCATGTCGAAACCAGCCGCTACCACCATACTGCGGATATGCGGCGAAGGTGGTGTGTGCAGCGGCTTGTTGGCAACCAGAATAACTGATATCGCCAGTCGCTCCGCGGCCCGGAACAGGATGTCCTTGATGACCTTGGGGCAGGCATCGGCATCGACCCAGATCTGCATGGTCTGCGCTCTCGATCCGCGGCCGTTACAAACCGGCCAACCACAAGCGCAGGCGCAGACCGACGCCCGTGGTGTAACCGACTTCCACATAACGAATCTGGCCGGCGCCATCCACAACGAAGCTTGCGGGCACGGCGCGCACGCCCCACTGCGCCGCGATCACGCCATCGGGGTCGTTGAGAACCGGGAAACTCAACTCCTCTTTGCGCAGGTGCTGAACGACCGCATCGCGGTCGCCGCTTTGCATCGCCACCGTGATGACCGGTACCTCACGCGCCAGCGCATCGATGCTGCCCTGCTCGGCGCGGCAGATCGGACACCAGGTGGCCCAGAAATGCACCAGCACCGGTTGCCCGGCGAACGCCACCAGCGCCACCGGTTGGCCATCGAGCTGAACACCGGCTAACGCCGGCGCCGGGCCGCTCGCAATACCACTCTGCTGCCAGGCACGTATGCCCAGGATGAGTGCCAGCACCACAACTGCCTCGCCCGCACGCCGCAACCAGCGACGTTTAGTGCCGGGTTTTGTCACAGTTGGTGATTCGGGTTCTGTTGGAGGAAGGGCGCTCGACACGGGGTATCTCAACGGAAGAAAATGCAGGGGGCATAGTGCAGCGGCAACACGGCTAAGCTCACTATCTTCAGCGGCAGAATAGAATTCCGTTAGCGCCGATGCCGTACGACAATGACCTCGACCCGCCCGCGCGGGCCAATGAAGTACGAGGCCAGCCAGCCGGTCACACTCACAACGATAGCCCCGAGCAACGCCGGCCAGAAACCGGCAATCGTAAAGTTGTCGAGCATCCACGCCACCAACCCGAGCGTGGCCGCGTTGATGACCAGCAGGAACAGCCCGAGTGTCAACACAGTGATGGGCAGAGTAAGAATCACGAGTAACGGCCGCACTACGGCATTGACGATCCCGAGCAGCAGCGCCGCTCCAAGCAGGGTCCACGCACCATGCACTTCAATGCCGGGTACCAGCTCCGAGGCCAGCCACAACCCGAGCGCACCAATGAGCAGACGTAATACGAATCCAAGCATGTGGGTATGATTTCACATCCGGTGCGGTTCTGATATAGCCCGGCGGGGACCCCCACCCGGTCGTATATCCAGAGAAAGATATATGACGCTGGCAAAGAGACTTAATCAGACCCCCTGGAACGGCCTTACGAAACGTCCCAACCACCCTGCCGGCCCGTTCAGCTAGCGTTCAGCCAGCCCCGGCTAGTCTTTGCCTGCCGATAACGGCAAACCGGTGTCAGCCGGTCCTCAACCAGAAAGGAGACTTGTCATGAATCGCATCAAGACTATTACCGTAGCAGTGCTGGTCGCTGCCCTGCCCTTCGCCCCGGCGGCTTTTGCCTCGGATCGGGGGCACGACGATCGGGGGCACGACGATCGCGGGCACGGGCGCCCGGAGCACGCACGCGACCACGACTATGGCCATGACCAGCACGGCTATCGCGGACACCACAACCGTCATCACTATCGTCATGACTACTATGGCTATCGTCAGGACACTGGTCATTACGGCCACGGCGCCCAGGTCATGTTGCCCTTTCCGCCGCTGCCGCCGTTTCCGGTCATTGTCCTGAACAAGAAACATCACGACGCCCAAGTCGAGCTGCGTCGCCCGTACTGATGGCTGCCAGCCGGATTCGGTCGCTCCCGGCGGCGCGTGGGCGCCGCTCCTGCCGGAAGAACTCGGGCAGAAAACGCGCCCTCGCGCCGGTGTTTTTTCTTGGTTATGCTTCGGGGCGATGAGCGGCATCGCCGCTCGCGCCCCGACCCGGATACATCATGCCGAAATGTATTCTTGCCCTGTTGCTGGTTGCCACCGCTCTGGTGACGGCCGCCGCACCGAGCGTCACGTTCGCCACGGGCGGCGGGCATTCTCTCATTGCCCGGCGTGGCGGCGGCGAAGCCGGCGTAAGCCTGAATGACGCCGTGCAGCAAGTGCAGCGCGAGACCGGTGGGCGCGTCTTGTCGGCCGATACCGTCAACCAGGGCGGCCGCACCGTGCATCGCATCAAGGTGCTGACACCATCCGGGCAGGTGCGTATCGTAACGATTGACGCGCAAGCCAGCGGCCGCTGAGGCGATCACGCACCGTGCGCATCCTGGTGGTGGAAGACGAGGCCAGTCTGCGCGCGCAGCTCGAAGCGCAATTGCGCAAGGCCGGTTACGCCGTGGATGCCGCGGCCGACGGCGAGGACGGCTTCTATCTCGGGCGCGAAAATCCCTTTGACCTGGCCGTGGTCGATCTCGGTCTGCCCAAGCTTTCCGGCATTGAAGTCATTCGCCGCTGGCGCGAGGCCGGGCGCACGTTCCCGGTGTTGGTCCTCACCGCGCGCGGCCGCTGGCAGGACAAGGTGGAAGGGCTCAACGCCGGTGCCGACGACTATCTCACCAAGCCGTTTCAGGCCGAAGAACTGCACGCGCGCATCCATGCCCTGCTGCGCCGCGCCGCGGGTGTCGCACAGCCGGTGCTGCGTTGCGGGCCGATCACTCTCGACATCACCGCGCATACCGTGCAGGTCGATAACCTGCCGCTGGAACTGACCGGCTACGAGTACAAGGTGCTGGAATACCTCATGCTCAACCGCGGCAAAGTGATATCCAAAACTGAACTCACCGAACATGTCTACGACCAGGATTTCGATCGCGACAGCAATGTGATCGAAGTGTTCATCGGCCGCCTGCGTCGCAAGCTCGATCCGGACAACCGTTACCAACCGGTCGAGACGCTGCGCGGGCGCGGCTACCGCTTCGCCCTGGAGTGCGGCGAAGCGTGACGCTCTCGCTCAATACACGGCTGCTGCTGGCGAGCAGCGTGGTGCTGGCTGCCTTTCTCGGCATGACGGGTCTGGTATTGGACCGTGCCTTTCGCGCCAGCGCCGACACGGCGCTGCGTGATCGCCTGCAGGGCTACGTGTATGCGCTACTCGCGGCCTCCGATCTCGACGCGCGCGGCAAGCTGCACCTGCCCGCCGAGTTGCCAGACCCGCGTTTTTCCCTGATTGGCTCCGGGCTGTACGCGGAAGTGGTGGACAGCGGCGGCAAGCCTGTCTGGCGTTCGAAGTCGCTGCTCGGCCTGACCATCCCGTTCGCGAAGGCTCCGGTGGTCGGTCAGCGCGAGTTTGTACCGCTTGCGGTTGACCGCGACCTGCCGTTATTGAGTCTTGGTTTTACCGTCAGCTGGGAAGCGAACGGAAACAGCGACCGGCGCTATACCTATCGAGTCGCCGAAAACCTCGTGAGCTTCAATGCCGAAGTCAGCCGCTTCCGCCGCAGCCTGTGGGGCTGGCTGGCTGGCGCCGCAATCCTGTTACTGCTGGTGCAGGGCGCGGTGTTGCGCTGGAGTCTTGCGCCGTTGCGGCGCGTGGCCAACGATGTACGCGCCATCGAGACCGGTCTCGCACAACGTCTGAGTGGTGACTATCCGCGCGAGTTGCGCAACCTGACGGATAATCTGAATGGCCTGCTGACCAGCGCGGACAACCACCTCAAACGCTATCGTGATTCGCTCGGCAACCTCGCGCACAGTCTCAAGACGCCACTCGCGGTGCTGCGCGGCGCGGTGGACGGCGAAACGAATGATGCAGCGTTGCGTGCCATAGCCCGCGAACAACTGACCGGCATGACGCAGCTCATTGAATACCAGCTGCAACGCGCCGCCGCATCGGGGCGCACGCCGCTCGCCGCGCCGGTCGAAATCAAGCCGGTCGCTGAACAGATCGTCGCGGCACTCACCAAGGTATATGCCGACAAAGGCGTACACGTGACATTCGCTATGGATGCGACCGTCGTCTTTCACGGTGACGGCGGCGATCTCACCGAAATGCTGGGAAATCTTTTGGACAACGCCTTCAAGTGGTGCCGTCAGCAAGTGCGCGTCGCGGCACGGATGACGACACCCACGGGAGCCGGGCAACCATGGCTCGAAATCAGCGTTGCGGATGACGGCCCGGGGATTCCGGATGACCTGAAAGCCCGCGTCCTGCAACGCGGCGCGCGTGCCGATGAAAACACCCCGGGACATGGACTGGGGCTCGCCATGGTGCAAGACACGGTGGCGCTTTATCACGGCACGTTGTCCCTGCAGGCAAGCCCACTGGGCGGTCTTGAAATCCGCCTGCGGTTTCCGGGCAGTCATTCCTGACGCATCGCGTCGCTTAACCGGCGTGCGTCAGGATGACCTCGAGAAACTCTGCACCATAGGCAGCGAGCTTGCGTTCGCCGACGCCGGAGATTTCGGCGAACTCACCGAGCGACCGTGGACGGCGCTCGGCCATCGCCGCGAGCGTCGCATCGTGAAAGACCACATAGGGCGGTACACCCTGCGCCTTGGCAAGTTTCAGACGGCGGGCGCGCAACGCTTCCCACAGGGCCGAGTCGGTTTCGCTTGTGAAGGCGGCGCGGGCGCGAACCGCGACTTTTTTGATTTTCTTCTCAAGTTTCGTTTCGCGGCGCAACATGAGGCGTTCTTCGGCGCGTAGCACCGGGCGGCAAGCGTCGGTCAGTTTCAGCGCGCCATGGCCTTCGATATCCACGGCCAGCAAGCCACGGGCAATGAGCTGACGGAAAATGCCACGCCATTCCTGCTGACTCTGGTCCTTGCCGATGCCGAAGGTGGTGAGCTGGTCGTGGCCGAAACGCTGTATGCGTTCATCGGCCTTGCCCATCAGCACGTCGACCAGATAGTTCACACCGAACCGCTGACCGGTGCGGTGCACGCAGGAGAGCGCTTTTTGCGCAGGTTCGGTGGCATCCCAGGTTTGCGGAGGTTCGAGGCAGGTGTCGCAGTTGCCGCAAGGCTCCGGCATCGGATCATCGAAGTAGGCAAGCAGCGCCTGGCGGCGACAAGTAGTGAGTTCGCACAGGCCAAGCATGGCATCGAGTTTGTGGCGCTCGACACGCTTGCGCGCGTCGTCGGATTCCGAGCTTTCCAGCATCTGGCGCAGGGTGATGACATCCTGCAGGCCGTACACCATCCAGGCATTGGCCGGCAGGCCGTCGCGGCCGGCACGGCCGGTTTCCTGGTAATAGGCTTCGATACTCTTCGGCAGATTCAGGTGCGCAACGAAACGCACGTTCGGCTTGTCGATGCCCATGCCGAAGGCGATGGTGGCGACGATGATCACGCCCTCTTCGTTGAGAAAGCGCGACTGGTTCGCGGCGCGCACCTCGTTGTCGAGCCCGGCATGATACGGCAGCGCGTCGAGCCCCTGGCCGGCGAGATAGTCGGCGATTTCTTCCACACGCTTGCGCGACAGGCAGTAAACAATACCGGCGTCGCCGGCGTGCTCGGTACGCAGGAAACGCAGCAACTGCTCGCGCGCGCTGCCACCGCCAGCGTTCGTAACTAAAGAAATGCGATAGCGGATGTTGGGGCGGTCGAAACCGCTGACAAACACGCGCGCGCTGCCTAGGCCCAGGCGCGCGATGATCTCGCGGCGCGTGGGTTCGTCTGCGGTGGCAGTCAGCGCAATGCGCGGGATGTCCGGAAAGCGTTCATGCAACACCGAGAGCTGCATGTACTCGGGCCGGAAGTCGTGGCCCCATTGCGAGACGCAGTGCGCCTCGTCGATGGCGAACAGCGCAAGTCTGGCTCGCGACAGAAGACTAAGCGTGCGTTCAAGCATCAACCGCTCGGGTGACACATAGAGCAGATCGAGTTCGCCGTTCAGCAATTGCTGCTCGATGGCGCGCGCGGTTTCGGCATCCAGCGTGGAATTGAGAAAGGCGGCACGCACGCCGGCCTGTTTGAGCGCCGCCACCTGGTCCTGCATGAGCGCGATGAGCGGCGAGATGACCAGCCCGGTTCCCGGCAAGGCGATGGCCGGAATCTGGAAGCACAGCGACTTGCCGCCACCGGTGGGCATGAGCACCAGCGCATCGCCACCGTGCATCAGCGTGTCGATCACCTCCGCCTGCGGCGCGCGGAACTGCTCGTAGCCGAAGACGGAGCGGAGGAGAGTAAGCGGCTGGTTATCCACGGAGAGCTTCGGCTACGCGCCCTCGTCAAATGGCGCGATGCGTCGCACCCAACTATCCACTTCCTTGACCAGCTCCGCCTCGTGGCCTGTTAAGGCGTGCAGCACGGGTCTCATAGGGCCTCTCCAGAGAATCACTGTTCCGAACAAACGGGATGAATTTCGATCGGATTATGCCAGAAATACCAGGCCCGATGCAGAACGGCGCTGTAGGCGAGTACCTGCTGGGTGAATCAGTCGGAAGCGAAATAACAAAGCGCCCCGGAGGGCGCTTTGTCGATACTGTGGAATGAAACGTCGTTACTTCTTGGCGGGCTCCGCAGGCGTTGCGGGCGTGGCCGGGGGTCGTGGAGGTGTCCTGCTTGTGCACCTGCTCCTTTAGTTACCTATCCACCGGATAGCGCGACCCTTGGTGATAGTGCGGTTGTTCTCGGTGTAAACGAACAGCTCCATGCCCGTAACGGGCTTGGCCTGGCCAGCATTACGGCCTTCGCCGGCAAACTCCATCGGTATCAGGGCGCGGGCGCCGGCCTTGAGCGCCTCATCGATCATGCCATTGATCATGGTTTCCTTCGCGGTATGCCGGCCGCCAAAACCTTCAACGTTGGCGACCAGCTCGTAAGGACGTGTCGGAGGAGTGGTGATGAGTTCAATGCCGCGCAGCTTTGCATACTGTTCAGGCGTGTACTGCATCTCCATATGGGCATGGCATCCAGCCAGGGTGAAGACGAGCCAGGTCAGCGCAATCAGCGATACACTTCTGTTCATTTCTTTCTCCTGAGAATCGGGCGTGATCAGCATCCATCTACGTACGCCTTCCCATCATAAGCGGGGCAAGGTGATTAATAACAGCCGCTCCGATACCATTTCGTCGGCCCCCCGGTCCATCCCGGCGGTCAGCCCCGGGAAAGCATGCTTTTCGGCGGCCATCCTGCAACCTGTTTCGGGAATTTCTTAAATGGGTATTTCAAAAACTCCGTCCGTAGTGACCCTGCCTGAGGCGGAGAAACCTTACCCGTCTATCCTGGTATTTTTAGCAAGTGCCTTCCCCGGTATTTCCCGGGATACCTGGGCACAGCGCATTACCGCAGGCAAAGTGCTGGACGACAACGGCAGCCCGATCGCTGCGGACACGCAATACGTCCCGTCAAAACGGTTATTCTACTTCCGTGAAGTCGAGAACGAACCGGTCATTCCATTTCCTGAAACCATCCTGTTTCAGAACGACGAGATACTGGTTGCCTGCAAGCCGCATTTTCTTCCCGTCATCCCGGGCGGCCGGTTTGTGAATGAATGCCTGCTGAACCGTTTGCGTGCGCGCACAGGAATTATCGATCTCACACCGCTGCACCGCATCGACCGCGAAACGGCGGGTGTTGTCATGTTCTCGGTCAACAAGAAAACCCGCGGGCTTTATCATGACCTCTTCATGCACGGGAAAGTCACGAAGACCTATATCGCAATCGCCGAAGTGACTCTGCCTCCGCACGAAGATCTCTGGATCGTAAAAAACCGGATCGTACGGGGAGAGCCGCGCTTCAGAATGAAAACGGTTTCTGGAATCGTAAATTCCGAGTCACACATTCATCTCCTGAAGGTGAAGGGAAACCAGGGACGATTCCGCTTGAATCCTGTCACCGGCAAGACCCACCAGCTGCGGTTACACATGAGCGGTCTCGGGTTCAGAATCATCAATGACCGGCTTTATCCGGTTCTGCTTGCGGAACAAAACGATGACTTCAACCAGCCGCTCCAGCTGCTGGCCAAACAGATCACATTCCGGAACCCGGTCACCGGGAAGACCGTGGAGTTCAGTTCTGAGCAGACGCTTTTGTTGTAATCCCACTACTTGTGGGTTGAGGGGTCAAGTGTTCAGCGTTATTGAAATCCGTGCTTGTGCACAAATGCAAGCAACGGTATCAAAGTACAAAGACTCTGCCCTTGACCTCTCGGCTTGTCGCGCGCGGCTCAAGACTTCAAGCGTGCGACACCTATCAGTCTTAGCACCCACTTCTCGAAGATTGGCTCCGAGACACCGATACGCATTTTACGCAGGAAGTATTTCTCGAATGCGATCTTGGACCAGTGCACCCATTTGCCCATCTTGAACCAGGTGACATTACGTGGCGGAATCTGCGGTAGTGCAATGAAGACCGCGCCTGTGTCACCGAGGTCGGCCAGGCAGAAGGCATTCCAGGTGGCCTTGGCGGACGGCATATATCCGGTGAGTTCTGCCTTGATATTGCGCACGATCGCCGTAACCATCGACTCGATCATATAGCCGGTCTTGGGGGCTCCGGTCGGCACCGGCGTGGCCTCGACCGGCGGAATGGCGATACACACCCCGGCGGAGTAGATGTTCTTGTACTTCGGGCTGCGCTGGTGCTCGTCAACGATTACGAACCCGCGCGGATTGCATAGCCCCTCGACGGCGGCCACGGGCTCGACGCCCTTGAAGCCCGGCAGCAGCATGGCATGCTTGAATGGCAGCTCGTGCTGCTTGTCCACCTCGCCCTTGGCATTGAGCTGGTCGACAAACATCTTGCCGGCCTCGACTTTCATGACCTTGGCGTTAGTGATCCACTTGATATGGCGGTTGCGGAACTCGTGCTCCAGCAGGCCTTGCGAATCGCCCACCCCACCCAGGCCCAGATGACCGACATACGGTTCGCTGGTGACGAAAGTCATCGGTACGCGGTCACGCACCTTCTTGCGGCGCAGGACCGTGTCCAGAATCGCGGCATACTCGTAGGCAGGCCCGAAGCAGCTGGCGAACTGCACCGCGCCGACTATTACGGGACCGGGGCTCTCCACCAGTTTCCTGAAGTCGTCGTGGGCCTTCTCAGCGTGGTCGACCGTACAGACCGACTGGGTGTGGCCATTTGGGCCACTACCCTCAACTTCTTCGAATGCGAGACGCGGACCCGTGGCAATCAGCAGAAAGTCGTAGCTGACTTCCTTGCCGCCCTTGATCAGCAGCTTGTTGTTCGGGGCATCAATCTTCTCGACCCAGCCGCCAACAAAATTGATGCCATGGCGCTTCAGGTATGGCTCGATCGGCAAGGTAATCGCGTCGCGCGTGCGCCAGCCGACGGCCAGCCAGGGATTGGAGGGCACGAATTGGAAGAAGTCGTTGGCATTGACGACAGTGATCTCATGCGTCTTGTCCAGCGCCTCGCGCAGCTCATAAGCGGCCGGCATCCCGCCAAGACCCGCACCCAACACAACGATGTGTGCCATGATATTTCACCTCTAAGGGAATAGAGTCCGCTTCGGGACGAATGTGCAAATTATAGCCATGCCGCCACACACATGTCTTGATTTAGATCATGTTCGCCGGCTTCGGAACCAGCCCGGCGCCATCTCCGCGCCGGCCAGTGGTCCTCACTGACGCCAGGGGCCGAACCTGCCTTGCGCCACCGGGAGCGGTCCCGGAGGTCCTGTACCATGGACGGGTGTTGATGCTGTCGTCACCCGCTGGGTAGGGATTGTTCCAGGATTGCTGCATTTTTTCCGGGCTGGCTCAGCCCCGTTAAGGCGTTTGCTCAACCGAGCATGAAGTATTCGAGCGAACGGTGTATCCAGCGCTTGTCGATGGAGTAGCGTCCAATGGCATCGATCGAGTACGCCGTTCCCTGAGTGATGGCATCCGCCGCCATCAGGCCGCTGCGTATCGCCGGGCCGATACCTTCGCACATGTCGCGTGTCGCCAGGCCGATGGAATCGCCGACGATGAAGGCGTTATCGATGCGCACGGTGTTGACGTCCTTGCGCAGGTAATAGCTGTAGCCTTTCGGCTCCAACTGAACATCCCGCACCAAACCGGCGCGTGTTAACTGCTGAGCGAAGTGTTCCCAGTGGCGCCAGATATCGTCGCCCCGATTCTTGAGCGTTTGCGCCATGCCGCCGATGCCCACATTCAGATAACCATCCGCCTTGGGCACATACCAGGCATAACCCGGCAGCTTCTTGCTGAAGAACCACAGGTGACAATCCGGATCGTCATACGAATAGGCGAATTCCTGTTCCAGGGTCACGGTTTGCAGCTCTTTGGCGCGGGCGTTGCTTTCGCGAAACAGCGTGCGATACACCGGGCACTTGGTGCCGCCGGCACCCACCAGATACCTGGCGCGGTATTGGTCATCGACAATGTAGTAATCGCCTTCGCGGCGAATATCGCGCACGTTGTGCACGTTCACCGGTACACCGGAACGCTTCAGCAGCCAGTCATCAAACTCATAACGGCGAATCGAGTGCTGCACGCTGGCCAATTTGTAATTCAGGCCAAAGATATGGACTTTAAACTGATTGAAGGAGTTGAACCGATGCGGATAGCTGGCCGGATCCAGCTGGATATCGGCGACAACATCCGGTGTGATCCAGCCCGCACACAGTTTGAGCCGCGGGAAAGGTTGCGCGTCCAGCAGGCGTGTATCAATGCCTTTCTGCGCGAGGCGCCAGGCACAACTGGCCCCGGCCGGGCCGCCGCCGATGATCAGTACTTCACAAGTTTCCATTATGGCGGGTCCCTTCCTGCGTCATGTCGACTTAGCTCAAAACTCGTTCTCGCCCTGCGCGCAAAGTCTTTAGCTCATCCCGGTGCTGAACAAAAAACAGAACCATCGCCAGCAGCGCGCCAAGCGTATCGGAAAGGATGTCCTTTTGTGCATCCCAGATGTCGCCTTGCGAACCCAGCACGGCGATGCCCGCTGTCGGGTCCGAGTTCAACGCATATTGCCACTCGAGTATTTCATAAGCGCCGGCAACTGCTGCAATGGCAAACACGGGAAACAAGGCAATAATCCAGCGGGTGTGCACCAGACGTTTGACCATCAGGACCTCGGCGATGGGGTAAGCATACAGACCCACCGAAAAATGCGCCACGCGGTCGTAATGGTTACGCTCGAAAGCGAAGAACTCCGTCACCACATTAAACGGCACCCGCTCGAACGTGTAATGGCCGCCAATGGTGTGCAGAACAATAAAGAATGTCATCAGCACATAACTGGTGTTGGAAAACCGGTAACCGCGCGTGATCAGCGCCAGTAACAGCACAACCACCAGCACCGGAATATTCTCTGCCCACCATACCGCGCGGTCATAGGGTGAAATCGCACACACGGCAAACACCAGTCCGTACAGGACCAATAGCATCACCGGAACTCTGTGGGTATTGATTGTCATACTCTGAAGATAGAGGCACTGTTGTGGCGTGGTCTTATTATGACTTAAACACTCTGGTCCCTATAGCGCTTGCCTCATGGCGATCGGCCTTTAGCGTCTGGTGCACGGCGCAGAGTGCGCAAGGGCTACCACATGTGGAGGCCGGCCCCATGGCAGCCCCAATACCGGCGAGGCTGCCAGTCAGTACGCGCTGTTTTTGTGCCTTCTGGATGAGAAAAGATGACGTATGGCAAAGAATGGCTGTCAACGAACCGGCAATATTGGCGTTATACCAGGAATGGATAAAGGGTACCGGAGGGACGGACTCATGGTGGCATCATCGAGCAAGGAAAACCTCTTGGGTACGAATGCTGGCCACATGGGCGACGGGCGTCACTGGCTGGCCATGTTCGCGGCTCTCACGCTCGCAGCGTGCGCATCACAGCCGCAAGCGCCGACCGAACCGGTACGTGCGGAGCCACCGCCACCCACCCAGGTATATTTCTATCCCACCAAAGGCCAGAGCGCAACGCAGCAGGATCGTGACCGCTATGAATGTTATCTCTGGGCCAGACAACAGACCGGCTTTGATCCGAGCGCACCGGTGCTCGCGCCGCATCAGCGTGTGCAGGTCATCCCCACCACTCCTCCAGGCAGCGACACGGCGGCCGGTGCCGTGACCGGCGCCGTACTCGGTGCCGTCGTGTCACCACCGGGTAGAAGCGCCGAGGGCGCTGTGGTCGGCGCCGTCGCTGGCGCAGTAGTCGGCGCCGCCTCGGACACCGCGCGGCAGGAGCAGGTCGAGCGTGTGCAGGAACACTACGACCAGCGCGCGGCGCAGCGCGGCGCCCGCATCGAGCAGCAGGCCAGTAGTTACCGTCGCGCCATGGCCGCCTGTCTCGAAGGGCGCGGCTACACGGTCCACTGAGCTGCGCCTCCAGGTGCTGTTCACACTGAAAGACAAGGAGAAAACATCATGATGATCCATCGCCTGCTGAGCGCCGTGCCGGCCTTGGCACTTGTGCTGTCCTGTGCGGCGGTTCCCGTGTGGGCCGATCGCAACGATGACGATTATCGCGGTCGACAAGAGAAGTCCCAGCGCGCACCCGAGCAGCGCGATCAGCCTCAGCGCGCGACCGAACAGTACGAGATGCAGCGCCGCGATGCCGTCCGCCGTGACCAAGTCATCAAACCGCCACCTGGTTATGTGTTCGACAACCGCTATCGGCATGACCGTTATTATCCGCCGCGCGGCTACGCCGTGCCGGTCTTGCCGCGCGATCATCGCGTTATCCCGTACCACGGTACGAAATATTACTACCACGGTGGCGTGTGGTACCGGCCCTCCGGAACACGTTTCGTTGTCGTGCTACCCCCGTTCGGCCTGATCGTGCCGTTTCTACCGCCGTTCTACACCACCATCTGGGTCGGTGGCATGCCGTACTACTATGCCGCCGGCATCTATTATGTCTGGCGGCCGGAACAGAGTGCCTACGTGGTGACGGAACCGCCGTCGGAAGCCGAGGTCCGCGAAGAACCGGCAACGCCGGACCAATTGTTCGTCTATCCGACGAAAGGGCAAAGCGAACAGCAGCAGGCCACCGACCGCTACCAGTGCCACCGCTGGGCGGCGGACCAGACCGGCTTCGATCCAACACAGCCTGGCGGCAAAGTGCCGGAATCGCAGATCGCCGGCAAACGCGCCGACTATCAACGGGCCATGAAGGCTTGCCTTCAGGCGCGTGGATACAGCGTTCAATAGACAGTAGTGACGTTGGAGCAAAGTCGTGTTGGGGGGTGCGCTGCTCTCCCCAATCTACTACGCTGACCACAAGTCTTCCTTTGACTCAGTGCGCCTGGTTATTCCGGCTCAAACCGGCCGTTTTTGTTTCAGCATTGCCACAATGATGCATGCGATGCCCGCCATCCCGGTGGCAAACTGCAAAAATGGGAAATACGTTTCCATACGCATATAAATCGCCGACCAATCAAGCAGCGATCTTGTCGGATCAAAGGCCAGCGCATACAGCCCCAGGTCAAAGGCCCAGCGCGGGCCGCCCGTGCAACAGGTTGCGAAGCGCGTAAACGTCACAGCGAAGGCGAGTGCCGCGCCACCCGATGTCAGCCACAGCAGGCGCCGCGGATGGTCCGACGGTCGGCGCAGTAGCTGCGCCGCGACAACGGCGATTGCCAGGTGGACAACGAACGTGAGCGGAAAATAATACAGGCCCCAAGCCGGTATGCTGTCAGCGGGTTCCTGGTGCGCGATCACAAACACCGGGGTCTGGGCAATCAGCGGCAGTGCGGCCGCCGGGTTCGAGTGCCACAGCGTGAGGAACAAGGAGAATTGCTCTGCCAGCGGGGCTGTCACGTTGTTCGGTCCGCTGCC
>Ga0315271_10000007_pt1 | contig 99269 bp, 92 predicted proteins | sample C3_top_MG_FD_204664 | JGI IMG/M metagenome (GOLD analysis project Ga0315271, IMG submission 204664) | Sediment microbial communities from Yellowstone Lake, YNP, Wyoming, USA - C3_top | ecosystem: Environmental > Aquatic > Freshwater > Lake > Sediment | place: USA: Wyoming | collected 2017-08-01
CGCCCGAGCGGAGCACGGCCAGCATCGCGGTCACGATCGCCGCGAGCCCGCTCGACGAGAGCTCGACGCCCGCGCCGCCCTCGCCCGCGAGCAGCAAGGCCTCGAGCTCGGCGGTCGTCGGGGTGCCGTGCGTGCCGTACGTGGAGAACGTCCGGTCGCCGCCCTTGACCGCCGCCAGCACCGCGCGCAGGTCGGCGATGCTCTCGAACAGGACCGTGGAGGTGCGCCGGATCTCGGGGGAGGGGGTGCGGAAGCGGCCGCGGTTCATCATTGGACGATCATCGCCGCTCGCGGCGGAATGCGCCCGCCCGGATGTCGCTGCGCGCCTGCGGCTAGACTCCCGACATGGGCGGCTGGCGATGTTCGGGGTGCGGAGGCGACAACGCCGCCGGCATGCGCTTCTGCGGCAGTTGCGGGTCACGGGCATCCGACGGGGTCGGCACGGGCGCCGAGCGCGAGACCGGGGCAGAGGCGACCGACCGCTCGTTCGGCCAGCTGCGGGCGATGGTCGGCGAACCTGTGGCAGAACGGCTCCTCGGTCCGGAGGGACGACTCGGGGAGGAGCGCCGGCTCGTCACCGCTCTGTTCGCGGACATCTCCGGCTTCACCGCACTCGCGCAGCGGCTCGACCCCGAGGAACTCCAGGAGGTCGTGGATCCGCTCGTCGCCCGGCTTTCGGCCGTTGCCGCACGTCATGGCGCCTACGTCGAGAAGTTCGCCGGCGATGCCCTGCTGGCCGTCTTCGGGGCCCCGGTCGCCCACGAAGACGACGCGGATCGGGCGCTGTTCGCGGCTCTGGAGATGCACCAGGAACTCGACCGGGCGAGATCAGGGCTGCCGGCCGCGGCGAGGGACCTGACGCTGCATGTCGGCGTGAACTCGGGGCACGGGGTGGCCCGGCTCATCGGCGGAGCGGCCCGGACCGACTACGGGGTCCTCGGCGACGCGGTGATCCTCGCGCAGCGGCTCGAATCGGCGGCTCCGGCCGGCGAGACCTACGTTGGCGAGACGACGCTCGCCCTCCTCCGTGGCGCGTTCGCGACCGAGCCGGTGGGCCCGCTGGCGCTGAAGGGCATCGCGGGCCAGGTCGCGGCGTCGAGGCTCATCGGACCGGCCGAGGTCGAGACGGTCACGGCCGCGCGTCCGACGGCGCTGGTGGGGCGCGAGCCCGAGCTCGCCACGATCGCACTTGCCCTCCGCTCGTTCCGTGCCGGTGGCGTCGTGATCGTCCGGGGCGAGGCCGGGGCCGGCAAGTCGAGCCTCGTCGACGAAGCGCGACACGCACTCCCGCCAGGGACGGTGCGCTGGTTGGCGACGCGCTGTCTCTCGTATGGGAGCGGGTCGCCATTCCGCCCGCTCGGCGAGCTCGTCCGCGCATTCGCCGGCGCGCGTCTGGACGACCCGCCCGCGCGCGCCGCCGACCTGCTGGTCCGAGCTTCCGGGGCCAACAGCGTCCAGGGGGCACTCCCGTTTCTCGCCCGACTCGCCGGCCTGCCGTTGTCACCCGGAGGCACCGCCGCCGAGGACCCGCCCGACTGGGACGATCCGACCGTCGCACTGGAACCGGAGGGCTTCCGGCGCGTGCTGCCCGATGCAATCGCCGAGTGGCTGGCGGCGCTCGGCGCCTTGACGCCGGTGGCGCTGCTGGTCGAGGACGTCCACTGGATCGACGATGACTCTCGTGATCTCCTGACCGAGGTCGCCGCGCGGCTGGCCGGGCGTCCCGTGGGCTTCATCCTCACGACGCGTGACGGCGAGGGTGCTGGCGCGGACGCGATCGCGGGGGCGGCCCGCGAAGCAGGGGTGGCACCGACCTGGGTCGACCTCGTGCCGATCGACCCCGACGGGGTTGGCACGCTGATCCGCGAGATCCTCGGTGGCGAGCCGCCTCCGGGGCTGGCCGAGGCCGTCGCCGAGCGGTCAGGGGGGAACCCGTACTTCGTTCTCGAAACCGTGCGGGCGCTCCAGGAGGACCAGCAGCTGCTCCGGGACGATGCCGGTTGGCGACTCGCGGAGGGCTGGGACCTCGCGAGCGTGCCAGCGACCATCGAGGGCGTCCTCGGTGGCAGGATCGACCGCCTGCCGGCGTCAACGGCGTGGCTGCTCCAGCAGGCGGCCGTCGTCGGCCGACGCGTCCGTGGCCCGCTGCTCCGGGCCATCGCGGAGCCAAGCGGCTTTGATGCCCGCCTCGAGGAGCTCATCGGGTCCGGGTTCGTGGACCGGGCCCCGGGCGCCGGCGCGGACCTCGTCCTGTTCCACCACGCGCTCGTCCAGGAGGTCGCCTACGCGCGGCTGCTTCGGCGCCAGCGCCGGGAGCTGCACCTCCAGGTCGCGGACGCCGTCGAGGCCATCTACGGCACCGCCGACGACGAAATCGACCTCCTTGCGCGGCATCTCTGGCAGGCGCGAGCCGGCCTCCGCGCCGTGCGGGCCCTCCGACTGGCCGCAGCCCGCGCCCGGGGCCTGTTCGCGAACGAGGCCGCGCTGCGGGACCTCCGACGGGCCGCCGAGATCGCCGTCGAGACGCCGGAGGCCCAGTCGTTCCTCCCCGGACTCGGTCTCGACCGGGCGGAGCTCGAGGAGCTCGTCGGGGACTACGAGCACGCGTCCGAGGGGTATCGCGCGGCGGCAGCCGCGACCGGCGACCTGCGGGCATGGCGCGGCGCCGCTTCGGTCGCCCGGAAGACCGGCCGCTACGAGGAGGCGCTCGCGATCCTCGACGAGGCCCTAAAGGAGATCGCGCGTGACGCCGACCGCCGGGAGGTATGGTTCGAGCGCGCGGCGACCCTGACCTTCAGCGGGCACTTCTCCGAGGCCGTGGCCGCGGCCGGCGAGGGCCTGTCGCTTGGGCCGGACGACGACCGGGTCGCGGGCCTCCTCCTCGCCCAGCGCGGCGCCGCGACGCTGCGACTGCCGGGTCGCGAAACGGATGCCCTCCGGGATGCCCAGGCGGCGGAGGCGATCCTGGAGCGGTTCGACGACGTCCGCGGGCTGGTGGTGGCCCGGCGCACCTCGGCGATCGCGCTGTGGCAGACGGGGCAGCTGCAGGCAGCCGCGGTCGCCCTTCGGGCGACGCTCGTCCTGGCCGAGCGGACCGGCGGCGTCGAGGAGATCGGCGGGACGCTGGTCAATCTGGGCCTCGTCGAGCTTGCCCTCGAGAGGCCCGAGGCTGCGGTTGCCGTCGATCGGCAGGCCGAGCGCGAGTTTGCGCGGGTCGGCCACGCTTCCGGGCGGATGATCGCCACGGCCAACCTGGCCGAGGCCCTCGTCATGGCGGGCGACCTCGACGGCGCCCTTGCGACGGCACGCGAGGCGCTCCGCATGGCGGTGGCCCAGGACGATCCGGCGACGGCGGCCGATCTTGCCCGCACGCTCACGCTCGAGCGGCTCCGGCGCGGAGACGGCACCGGAGCGATGGCGCGCGGGCTCGAGGCCGCCACGATGTTCAACGACCTTGGCGATGGCCCGTCGGCCGCGGCGGTGCTGAGACTCGCCGCGGACGGAGCCCGCATGGCCGGCGATCTGGACGCGGCGTCGGCCCACGAGGCGCATGCCGACACGATCGAGCACGCGGGTGGGACGGGGCCCGCCACCGTGTGAGGCCGGTCACCGTGACGTGCTGGCCGGCCTCGGCGGATTGGTTCGTACGGATATCAGCCGCGGAAGGGCTGGCCCCCGGAGCTGGTCGGGTCGAGCTCGAGCCACACACAGGTCGTCGCGGGGTCGCCCGACGGGGCGTAGTGGAGGACGTTGCCGCCCTTGGTCGCGGTCGCGAAGACGCACAGGCCGGCCGGGTACCCGACGGTCGGGAACTCGTTCGTGGCGGTGTACATTGTCGCCACCCCGTCGCCGCGCCAGGACTGAGAGAAGACCGGCGTGCTCGAGATCACCGTGCCGGCGCCGTCGGTCGGGAGGAAGCTGATCGTGTAGTCGGTCGACTTGCAGCTGGCGGCCGACAAGTCGAAGTAGAAGGACACGGTCGGCGCTGCCAGGCCGAAGGCCTGGTAGACGTACGCGCCGTCTCCGTCGACGATCGACGGGCAGTTCTGCCCGAGTCCGGTCTGGGTCGCGGACGTCGACGCGGTTGTGGAGGCGGTGGCGGGCGCCGCGAGCCCGGCAATGAGCGTCGCGGCCGCGACGACAGACAGGAGCGTTCGCTTCACGGGTGCCTCCTACTTAGTCTTGAACACGGGCGAGGTGATGATCGTGACCCCGTCGTCGAGACCGATCCTGAACGCCAAGCACGTGCCGGCCGGCAGCGCGGACACCGTGGCGTTGTAGAGGTACTGGCTGCCGTCCCACCGGAACGTTGAGGTCGGCGTGCTCGAGGGGACGTCCTCCACGACGGCGCCGGCCGCATCAAAGGTCGTGCAGTTGACCTGGACCGCCTTGATCGTCCAGGCGGTGGTGGAGAAGCCGGTCGCCGCGGGGCTGCCCGACAGGGTGAACTTCACCGGGACGGTCCGGTTGCGGCTGAAGATGCTCGAGTTGTCCGGGTTGATTGGCTGCAGGACGCCGCTGTTCGGGCCGTACTTGACCGTGAAGCTGACGCTCACCGGCGGCAGCGCAACGGGGGCCCCGTTGGGCGGCGCGGCCGTCCCGCCGGCGCATGTGGCCGTGAACGCCCCGACGCCGTTGACCGTGCCGCCGGTCACCGAGACCGTCGGCGCCGTGCCGACCGGGGCGGTTCCCGGGCCGGTCGTGACGGAGCAGCCCGCGGTCGGCACGCTGCCGAGTACGTACGTCGCGCCGGCCGCGACGCCCGTGACGGAGACCGATGGCAGCGCCTGGACCGTGTACGTGACGCTCGCGTCGGGCGCCGGTGCGCCGCCGCCGTCGGTCGCGCCGGAACAGGACGCCGTATGCGAGCCGGGGGAGCCGAACGGCTCGCCGCTGACGGCGAGCGTCGCCTCCGAGCCGATCCCGCCACCGGCGTCTGTTGTCAGGCAGGCGGGCGTTGGCACGGCGCCGACCGCGTAGACCGCGCCGTCCACCACGCCCGTGACCGTGACCGTCGGCGGCGCCGCGACGGCGAACCGGATCGTGGCGGTGCTCGTCCGTCCGCCGGAATCGGTGGCCGTCATGGTCGCTACGTAGGAGCCGGGCTGCCAGGTGCCGCTGGCCTGGCGGAAGTCGGGCGGGATGGTCGCGCCCCCGAGATCGATGGACTGGCCGGTGCCGACGCCGACGTCGGCGCCAGCGCCCTTCCGGAGCGTCCAGGCGAGCGTCGGCTGGTCGCCCTGGGGGCTGGTCGCCCGCCCGCTGAGCACGATGTCCGCGCCGGGACCGTAGGTGGTGCCGGCGACCGGACCGTCGATATTGGGGCTCGGCGGCTTGACGACCGGTGTGAACGTGCCGAGGGTCGTCGGCGTCCTCAGCGGCGACGACAGGCTGAAGCCGTCCGACGCGACGGCACCGAGCGTACCCGGCGCGCCGCCGCAGCTGGTAGAGGGGTCGAAGCCGGCGAAGAACGTCGCCGAGACGGCATCGACCTGCGAGGCGGGAACGTCCGTCGCCACCGGGTAGGTCTGGCCGTTCGGGCAGGTGTACGAGAGGGAGATCGTCACGTCACTCGGGACGGGCGACGTGACCTGGGCGGCGTTGGAGGGAGCCGCGGCCGGTCCCCAGGACGGCGAGCCGTCGCTTGCCGGGCCGATGCTGGGGAACCACTGCGCGGAACCGCCGCCCGCGGTGTCGGCGAGCCACAGGCTCGAGTCGACGGCCAGGTTGGCGCCGGTTGAGTCCACGCGCGGGGCCACGAGGAGGATCCGCTGGCTGTCGGGCAGCCAACTTGGGCCCTGGAAGGACGACGGGGAGCCTCCACCGATCGCCACGCCGCTGAAGTCGCCGGGGAGGAACGGACCGTGGGGCAGCCCACTGACCGGGGCGGTCACGAGGAAGGCGCCGAGGCCACCCCGGATCGCGGCGATCGTCGTCCCGTCCGGAGACCAGTCCGGCTGGCTGAGCCCTGACGGACCAGCGCAGCCGCCGAGGGGTGCGGCGGGCCCACCCGCGCAGTAGGCCTCGCTCGGGGTGCCGCCGGCGGCGGAGATGAACCGGATGCCGTTGGTCCCGCCGACGATGATGCTGGAGTCGGCATAGACGAGCGTCGTGCCGTCCGGGGACCAGCTCGGGTGCGAACCACTCGTCAGGTACGTGGGGTGCAGCCCCGAGGAGCCGTCCGCCTTGACGACCACGATGCCGTCGCTGTCGTCGAGCGCGATCCGCGTGTCGTCCGGCGACCAGACGGGGTGCGCCTGCCCGCCCGTCGGCAGGTCGGCGGTGATGCGGCGGAGGCCGCTGCCGTCGGGCCGCACGAGGTAGAGGCCGGCATTCGAGTTGGGCCCTCCCGGGACCGTGAAGGCGATCAGCGTCCCGTCGTGGGACCAGGTGGCGCCGGAGTACGAGCCGAGGCCGCTGGTGACGAGCTCGCGCCCGGAGCCGTTCGCGTTCTCGGTGCAGATCGCGGGACCGCAGACCAGCGCCAGGCGCTGCATCGGCGTGGCGACGCTCACGGACAGGCCGACGTCCGCGGTGCCCGTGAGGACCGACCGCGCGTTCGTGCCGTCGACGTTCACCGCCCAGATCCCGGGCGTGCCGTCGGCGACGTAGTAGAGCGTTTGGCCGTCGGCAGAGAACGCGGGGTCGCGGCCGTCCGCGACGGAGACCTTGACCCCGTCCCCGATCGACGGTGCCCCGCCCGTGGTCTGGGGCCAGCCGGCGGGTGCCACGTAGACGCCGGTGGTGCCGGCCACGGTGGCGGTGTACGCGACATGCCGGCCGTCCGGCGCCCAGACCGGGGCCGTGGCCGTTCCGCCGACCGGCGTCGGCACGGACGCGTTGGTGGCCGGGCTCACCTGCGCCGTGGGGAAGGCGACGAGGCCGCTGACCCCGAACTCCTCGCCCACGACGAACTGCCCGTCGGGCGACTCGCTCGCGTCGAAGACATGGGTGTGGTAGGCGGAGATCGCGGTCCCCGGACCGCCTAGGTCCGGGTTGACGTACACGAAGAAGCCCAGGTTGGCGTACCCGTTGTAGACGACGAGATCCGCGCCGTCCGGGCTCCACCCGACCCGGGTCACGGTGAACACGCCGGGCACGGCGTGGTCGCCGGTCCCGTCCGCGTTGACGACCTTCACGTTGTCGGACGGGTCGCTCGTGAGGTAGGCGAGTCGTGTCCCGTCCGGCGACCAGGCCGGGTTCTGGACCACGCGGCCGGCGAGCGCGTTCGAGGTCAGCTGGCGAAGGTTCGACCCGTCGATCTCCGAGACCCAGATGTTCTGGACGCCGCCGACCGTGCGGGTCAGCGCGATCAGGCTGCCGTGCTGGACGACGGTCGGCGACAGCGCCGGCGCCGCCACCCGGTTCGCGCAGAACAGGACGACGTCGTTGGCCAGGTTCGTCTTGTCCGCGCCGGCGTTCCTCACCAGGACGACCTGGTCCGCCGAGGACACGAACGGGAAGGCAACGTTGATCGTGGGCGTCGCGGCCACGCCGCCGGTCGTGCCGTGGTCGCCGTCGGCGCCGCTCGTCCCGATCGGGACGCCGATGCCCGTCGCACCGGGATAGTCGGTGCTGGCCCCCAGCTGCGATCCGCCGTTGAAGTAGCGGAGCCGGTAGTTGCTCGCAGGGTCCGGGGCGGTGATCGGGAACGGCGCGCTGTTGAAGTTGGTGTTGAACGAGCCGAAGATCGTCGTTCCGGTTGCGGTGTACCGGGACTCGCCCGTGGAGGCCGGGTCGGTCGTGCGGGTGGCCGGGCAACTCGAGACCGGGACCGTTCCGCCGGTCCCGTCAGTGATCCCGCTCAGCAGGTACGTCGGGCCGGCGGGGACGCCGGAGCCGGTGCCGGCGGTGCCCGGCGTCACGCCGGTCGTCGCCGTGCCGGCCTTGCAGCCCGGGATCGAGGCGACGCCGGTCGGGAGGACGAAGCCCGGGGTGATGACGCAGGAGAAGAGCAGGTAGTCGTTCGTCTCGTACAGCGTTGTCGTCCGGTTCCAGGCCGCGTAGCTGGACCCGAGCTTCATGACCGTGGGCGGCGTGGCCAGGAACGTCCGGTTCATCACGTTGTAGCCACGGCCGGCGGAGAAGTCCGTGGCGGTCGTCGAGTGGTAGGTCGCGAGCGGGCAGCGCGTGGTGGCGGCGCTGTCGTAGGCGCAACCGCCGAACGTGTGCAGCAGCTCCATCGCGAGGATCGAGCCGGTCGGCGAGGGGTTCGTGCCGTCAGGGGTGGCCCGGACCCAGATCGACACCGAGGCGGCCGAGCCGGACGGGACCGCCGCCCGCCCCTCGTCGCAGCCGTTGGCCGCCCCGTTGCTGATCGTCGAGTCAATTGCGCCGACGACGCGGTCGGCCTGCGCGCCCGTGTTCGCGGCGTTGTAGCTGTTGAGGATGGCGGCGAGCCCGGCGCTGATCGTCGAGAAGTTGGTGGCCGAGCCGCAGAACTGGCTGCCGGTCGCGACGAGCTTGAGCCCGTTCGGGCCGATGTCGAGCAACGAGGGGTTGAAGTCGAAGCGGACGCCGCCGGCGTTCCCGGCGAGAGTGCCCGTCTGGTCGGGGACTGGCGCCATCCGTGCGACGTCGCTCATGGCGGTCTGCATCGTCGCGCGCGCCGCCGCGCCGAACTGCGTGTTCGGCGAGCTCGCGTCGCCCATCGGGACGACGAGGATCCTCAGGGCGCTCGTCTTCGGCTCGAAGTTCTTGACGATCGGGAACGCGGTCGCCGCGACCGTGGCCGGGGCCGCCGTGGTGGCGGCGGCACCGCTCACCGAGTAGGTCACAGTCGTCGCTGACGTGATCCGGAGATCGAACTTCCCGGTGAAGGTGGACTGCGGCGTCACAAGGCTGGCGGGGATCGCGAACAGCGGCGACGAGGTGGCGTTGGTCGCGATCGACGCGGCCAGATTGCCGCTCACCGTCTGGGCGGGCGCGACCGTCACCGAAGTGGCCCCGGTGGAGTTGGGGATCACGGCGTTCGCGTTGGCCGGGTCCGTGAGCTGGATGGTGAGGGTCGCGTTCGAGACGGCGATGGTCGAGGCCGTCGAGCAGGTGGACGGAAGCCGGAGGAAGAGCCGGATCAGCGTCTGCTTGCCGCGGTTGAGGATCGGGTAGTTCAGGCCCTGGTTGACCATGACGTCGCCGAGCTCGGGCTTGAGCTGCGCCGCGGTGCACGATGGGGTGCCACCCGCGGCGGCGACCGGCACGAGCGCCGTCGGGAGGATCGGCACGGCCGACGCGACGACGAGCGCGAGGGAAACCACGGCAGCCCGCCAGGACAATGGCGACAGACGACGCACGGCGATCCCCTCCGCTCGGCAGCCGATCGGCCTGTAGGCCGTTCGGCCTATGGCGAGGCAGGCACTTCGGCCCGTCTCGGACGAGCAGCGTGATGGCTCGCCCCGCGCGTGTCAACGTCGTTCTCGCGACATCCCGGCTGGTGCGGTTCGATGTCTTGCTGGCACGCACCGCCAGTTGCATCACCGATGGAGGCGGAGGCGGGCCGCAGCGCGAGGAGGTCGATGCCGCGAGACCGGCCGTCGGTTCAACGCCCCTTGTAGAGGAACGCGTCCTGCACGTCGGATTCGCCGATCGCGGCGCGCTGGAGTCGATAGGCCGCCATGCCATAGGCGTATGCGTCGTCTGGGCTCATGGACTCGGCCCGGCGCAGCGTCTCGAGCTCCGTGCGGACGGCGAGCGCCGGGTGGCGGGCGATGGTGGCGGCGATGCGACGGGCCTCCGGGAGCAGCGACTCGGCGTCCACGACGCGGTTCACGAGGTGCACGCGGAGCGCCTCGGCAGCGTCGATCGGCTCGCCCGTGAGCGCCATCTCGTGCGCCACGACCGATGGCAGGTGGCGGTTGAGCCGGAATGTGCCGCCCATGCCGCCCATCCCGTAGGCGATCTCGGGCAGGCCGAACCGCGCGTCGGGCGAGCAGATGCGGATGTCGGTGAGCGCAAGCAGGTACCCGAGCGCCCGCCCGAGGCACCAGCCGCGGACCGCCCCGATGAACGGGGTCGCGCGGCGGTACGCCATCACGGCGTCGGCCCAGTCGTAGCCTGGCGGCGTTGGGTCCGCCTCGCGGGCGGGGCCGTTGCCGAGTGCGTTGTGGAGGTCAGTCGCCGCGGAGCCCGAGCCCGGGTCGTCGTGCTTGATGTCGTCCCCGGCCGAGAACGCGCGCTCGCCCGCGCCGGTCAGGATGCCCACGCGGATCTCGGGGTCGGCGTCGATGTCCCGCAGTGCCGCGAGCAGGTCGCGGTGCATGGCCCCGGTGATGGGGTTGACCTTGCCGTTCGCGAGCGTGACGACGGCGACGCCGTCCGCCTTCTCAACCTCGATGCTCATTGGGACCTCCGCGTGGCGACCGTGGCGGAGATGGTGCGGCATCCGGGCGATGGTGTGGGGCGCTGTCGCGCATCGGGCCCCTCGGCCGGGGGTGACGGGCACCGGAGTTCGGGAGTGCCGGGCCCGTCGTCGCGCGCCGAGGATCTGATGCATCCGAAGCATCGCCCCGGTGCGGCGCGGCGTCGAAACCCCGAGACGTGACCTACCGATTGTCGAGCGGGACGAACGCGCGCTTCGGCTTGCCCACGTACAGCTGACGCGGCCGCCCGATCCGGGCTTGCGGGTCGTGCATCATCTCGCGCCACTGGGCGATCCAGCCCGGGAGCCGGCCCATCGCGAACAGCACGGTGAACATCTGGGCCGGGAAGCCGAGCGCGCGGTAGATCAGCCCGCTGTAGAAGTCCACGTTCGGGTAGAGCTTGCGGTCGACGAAGTACGGATCGGAGAGCGCGACCTGCTCGAGCTCCTGGGCGATCCGCAGCAGCTTGTCGTCGTGGCCCATCTTCTCGAGCAGCGGCTGGGCGGCGGCCTTGATGATCCGGGCGCGCGGGTCGTGGTTCTTGTAGACCCGGTGGCCGAAGCCCATCAGCCGGAACGGGTCGTCCTTGTCCTTGGCCCGCTTGACCGCTTTTGCCACGTCGCCGCCATCGCGATCGATCGCCTCGAGCATCTCGAGCACTTCTTGGTTGGCGCCGCCGTGGAGCGGGCCCCAGAGCGCGGCGATCCCCGCCGAGATCGAGGCGTACAGGTTGGCGTGGCTTGAGCCCACCATCCGGACCGTCGAGGTCGAGCAGTTCTGCTCGTGGTCGGCGTGGAGGATCAGGAGCACCCGCAGGGCTCGGACCGCCTCGGGGTCGCTCACGTACGGCTCGGACGGGACGGCGAACATCATCCGCAGGAAGTTCGCCTCGTAGTCGAGCGAGTTGTCCGGGTACACGGACGCCTGGCCGATCGACTTCTTGTACGCCGCCGCGGCGATCGTCGGCAGCTTGGCGAGCAGGCGGACCGTCGAGAGCTGGACGTCGGCCTCGTCGAGCGCGTCCCCGCCGTCCTGGTAGAACGTGGAGAGCGCGCTGACCGCCGACCCCAGCATCGCCATCGGGTGGGCGTCCATGGGGAACGCGTCGAAGAAGCGGCGGAACTCCTCGCGGATCAGCGTGTGATGGCGGATCTCGTTGACCCAGACTTCGAGCTGCTCTGCGTTGGGCAGCTCGCCGTTGATCAGCAGGTAGGCCACCTCGAGAAACGTGGTGCTCTCAGCGAGCTCCTCGATGGGGTAGCCGCGATACCGCAGGATCCCGTTGTCGCCGTCGAGGTACGTGATGGCGCTGCGGGTCGGGGCGGTGTTGGCGTAGCCGTAGTCGAGCGTGACCAGACCGGCGTCCTTGAGCAGGGGGGCGATGTTGACCGCGTGCTGCCCCTCGGTGGCGGTCTCGATCGCCAGCACGAGCTCCTTGTCACCGACCTGCAGGCGGGCGACCTGCGCGTCGATGCCTGTCTCGCCTCGCTCCGTCGTCGTCATCGATGCCGTGCCTTCCGTCCGCGGGGCTGTGGGCTGGACGCTGGTCGCGACCTGCCGCTGGACTTTGCGCGCCGGAATGGACCCGGTCGCAGGTGTGGGACGTTACGGTCGGGCGAGTCCCCTCGGGTGGCAAGGGCCATTCCGACTGGCCCATTGGCACCGCTTCTCCGGGCCGAAGCGCCACATGCCGAGCGCGGTCCTCGGTCGGCGTCCGTTCGCGGGCGGCTGCCCGCTGTGTCCGGCCGCGTCAGCCGCCGTCGGGCTGCGTGTTCGGTGAGTCCCCAGGGGCGTCGGTCGAGTCGGGGCTCGAGGAGGCGTTCTCCCCGCTGCCGCCGCCGCTTGACCCCGCTCCATCGCCGCCGGATCCGTCCCCGCCGGACCCGCCGTCCTCGCCGCTGCTGGGGCGTGCGGTCGGCCTCGGCGTGCCGTCGGACCCGCCCTGGTCGCCGCCGGAGTCGTGAGGCTTGCTCGTGGGGCGTGGTGTACGGGCCGGCTTGGGCGAGGCGCTCGTCGACGAGCTGGGCTCGGGGGTGGCCGCACGCAGCGACGGCGTCGCGCTCGGTTCGGCATCATGCGGCATGGCGAGCACCGGGTGGGCGGACGGGCTCGCGCTGGGCATGGGGGCGGGTCGCTCGGGCTCGATCTGGGACGGACCGCTCAGGCGTGTCGCCACGTCGTTCGCAACGCCCGCGACACTCGCGATCGCCACGGCACCTGAACTCGCGAGCAGGCCGCCCACGCCGAGCGCGAGACCGGCAGCGCGAACGCGGGCCCCGAGCGCGATGGGCCGGTCGCGGAGCGTGGCCAGACGCCAGGCAGTGGCGAGGGCGGTGAACGCGTCGGTCGGCGAGCCGCGGCGCAGGGCTGCGAGAAAGGCCCGCGACGGCGTCGGCCGCGGCTCGGTGGCGACCCGGGTCATGACGCTGTGGAGGATGCCGGCGCGGCGGACGTCGCGGGGCGCGTCGAAGGTGCTCATGCCGCCTGTCCCTCGTCGAGCTGTCGTCGCAGCTGCGCGATCGCACGATGCAGCCGCGACTTCACCGTTCCCTCCGGCGCGCCCGTCGCGCGGGCGATCTCCTCGATGCTCAGCTCAGCGCTGAAGCGCAGTGCCACGACCTGACGGTACGCGTCGGGGAGGCCGGCGATCAGCGCCACGAGCTCGGAGCGGGACTCCCGGCTCAGGGCGAGGTGCTCCGGCTCCTGGGCCGCCTCCGCGGCGGGTCCTGCGTCGTCGCGCTCCAGATCAGGAAAGGGGAGCGTCCGGCGTGCGCGGAGGCGGGCGAACGCCATGCGCATGGCGATCCGGCGCACCCATGCGGCGAATGGTCCCTCGCCCCGCCAGGTCGGGAGCATCCGGTATGCCTGCACGAACGCGTCCTGCGTCACGTCGGCGGCCTCGTCGGGGTCCCGCACGATCCGGATGCACGTCGCGAGCACGCTCGGGGACGCGCGCTCGACCAGCAGCCGGTAGGCGTCGCCGTCACCGGCGAGCACGGCATCGGCGATGGAGCGGTCGAGGGGCGGGACGTCGGGCATCTGGGCTGGGGGACGCTGCAGCTCCGGGGGGTGGTTCGGTGCATGGTGAGGGTCCGGGTTTCCCGTGGCGATCACCCGACCGGGATCATCCGCTGTGAACGATGGTCCCGGTGGGGTGCCGAGGGATCGGGGGGAGGGCGCCTCCCCGACCCCTCGGACGGTGCGCTCGATCAGCCGCCGTTGCCGCCGGAGTCGCCGCCACCGTCGTGGCTGCCGCCGGACCCGCTCTGGTCACCGCCCTGCTCGGGGGAGTCGGTGGGCTCGGGGCTGCGGGAGGGCTCTGCCTGGTCGCCCTGGTTGTCCTCGTTGTCTCCCTGGTCGGGCGCCTCGCTCGACTCGGGATGGTGCGACGCCTTGGGCGACTCGGTCGGCTCGGACGTCGGGTCCGCGGTGGGGTCAGCGCTCGCGGGTGCGTCCGTTGCCTCGGGCGTGTCCGTCGGCTCCGGGGACGCGATTGGGTCGTTCACCGGGTCGGTGATGCCGTCCTGATCGTCCTGGATGACGTCCAGGTTGCGGACGCCGCTCACGGAGAGGTGCGGCGCGGCGAGCACTGACGTGCCCCCGAGCGCCAGCAGGGCGATGACGCCGAGGGTCGCGGCCCCGGTCCTGGTGCGAAGCGTGTAGCGGCGGGACGCCATTGCGATTGCTCCATGCAACTTGTCGCCGGCCTTGGTGTCGGCGGTGTGCATGGAGGAGCGGTTTGGCGAACCGGTCGTTCCCGGGCGCGGTCAGCCGATGGTCCTCTCGGGGATCGTGACCTTCAGCCGACCGGCGGCTCGCCTCGCCCAGCCCGCGTTCGCCCGATGTCGTCCCTCGAGCCCGCTCGAGCCCGCGCTACTTGCCGAGGAACAGCCGGATGCCGGCGACGAGCCCGCTCGCGTACTGGCTTCGGCCGGCCGTGGTCTGCATGCGCGCCGCATCGCCCGAGTTCTTCATGTTGCCGAGCTCGACCATCACGGCCGGCACGTCGGACATGTTCAGGCCGCCGAGATCCGTCCGGGCGATGATCCCGTTCGTGGCGTAGTAGTTGGCGACGCTCAGTCCTGCCTTGATGAGCCCGGACCGGACCGCCTTCGCGAGCGTGTACGAGCTCGTGAGGATGTCGTTCGTGTAGCCGGCGACGAGCCCGGGCCGCATGACGAAGAAGCCGTGGTAGCTCAGCGCCGCGCCGTCCGCGTGGATGCTCACCTTGAGCTTGGCGTGGACCTTGGCGCCGAGCTGGGCGCGCGTGGTGATGCAGGGACCGTAGCCAGTGTCACTGGGGCGGCTCAGGACGACCGTTGCGCCGAGCGCCACAAGCCGTGCCTTGACCACGCTCGCCACCAGCCAGTTGAACCGGTGCTCGGGCCAGCCGCTTCGGGTGGTCGTGCCGACCGTGTCGCACGCCTTCCAGCGATTGCCGATCCAGACGAGCTTGTTGATGTACGCGAGGTGGCTGGCGTTGCCGCCGTTGTGCCCGGGGTCGATCTCGATGACGATTCCCGCGAGCGGGAGCGCCGCCTTCGCGGGCTGCGCCATGGGGACCGCGGTCGCGAGGGTCGCCGCGAGCGCGAGCGCGAGGGCGAGGACGGGGAGGCGTCGGCGGTGCTGCATCCGCCGAGGATAGCCCTCGGGGGCGGGACGTCCATGCCGGCAATGACCGACGGCCCATCGCGAGCCCGGCGGAATCGCCCTAGCGCTCTACCGCGCACGAGCCGACCATCAGCGTATGGCCCACACCACCGCGCGCGGCGCGTATGGCGGCCTGGCGGAGCGGCTCAACCGCTTCCCGCAGGGCGCCCCGCCGTCGGACCTGCTGTTCCGGATCCTGGCGCTGCTCTTCAGCGAGCGCGAGGCGGGGCTCGTGGCGCAGCTGCCGATCAGGCCCGTCACGGCGCGCAAGGCGGCGCGGATCTGGGGCGTGCGTGAGGCCGAGGCCCGGGCGGTGCTCGACGGGCTGGCGTCGCGGGCGATCCTGATCGATGTCGAGGGTCCGAACGGCAAGGTCTACACCCTGCCGCCGCCGATGGCCGGCTTCTTCGAGTTCTCGATGATGCGCGTCCGCGACGACCTCGACCAGCACCTCCTGGCCGAGCTCTTCTACCAGTACGTCACCGTCGAGGACGAGTTCATCACCGCGCTGTTCACCAACGGCGAGACACAGCTCGGCCGGGTGTTCGTGAACGAGGCAGCGCTGGCCGAGGCTCGCGCCGCTCCGCGCACGCCCGACCGCACCCGCGACGACGTCATGGCGGTGCTCGACTACGAGCGGGCGAGCGAGGTCATCGGCACGGCGCAGCACATGGGCGTGGGCCTCTGCTACTGCCGCCACAAGGCCGAGCACGTCGGCCGCGCCTGCTCGGCGCCCCAGGGCATCTGCATGACGTTCGGCGGCACGGCCGACTCGCTGATCCGCCACGGGTATGCCCGGCGCGTGGACAAGGTCGAGGGGATGGAGCTGCTCGCCGAGGCTTACGAGCACCGCCTGGTCCAGTTCGGCGAGAACGTCCAGCGCGACGTGGCGTTCATCTGCAACTGCTGCGGCTGCTGCTGCGAGGCGATGATCGCCCAGCGGCGCTTCGGCCGGCTCAACCCGGTCCACACCACCAACTACCTGCCGGTGGTCGAGGCCGCGCGGTGCAACGGCTGCGGCAAGTGCGTGGACGCCTGCCCGGTGGAGGCGATGACGCTCGTGTCGGCGAACGACCCGGCCAAGGCCCGCAAGCGCCGGGCGGAGCTCGACCCGTCGCTCTGCCTCGGTTGCGGCGTCTGCACCCGCGTCTGCCCGACTGATGGGTTGCACCTCGAGGCGCGGCCCGAGCGCGTGGTGACGCCCGTGGACACGCTCCACCGGACGGTCCTGATGGCGATCGAGCGCGGCAACCTCGCCGACTGCATCTTCGACAACCGGGCGATGGCGAGCCACCGCGCGATGGCGGCGATCCTGGGCGTGATCCTCCGGCTCCCGCCCGCCAAGCAGGTGCTCGCGTCCGAGCAGATGCGCTCGCGGTACCTCGTCAAGATCCTCGAGCGCGTCTCGGTCTAGGGCCGATGCCCGCCCGCGGCGATGCCCCGGCCCGAGGACTTCTCCGGCCGCACCGGGCCGGGAGGCGGCCCAACGGCCGGTCGGCCCGTTGAGCGGACTGTCTGGGCGGCCCGACTGTCCCGCGCAAGGGCGCGCGGACGACCGCCGGGCCGCGAGGCCGGCCCAGCGGACGGTCGGCCCGACCGCAGGGCCATGGCCCGGCCCAGCCGTGCCCCCTCAGCTCCTCGGGGGCGATCTGAGGGAACGCAGGGGAGCCCCCCTCAGCCCCCGATGACGCGCCGGCCGTCCACCCACACGACGAGCACGTCCGGCGGCGAGGCGAGGCGGACGATCTTCTCGAGCACGCGCTCGGGCGTGTCGAGCTCGGGGTAGACACGCAGCGACCCGCGCCGGGACGTGGTGTCCACGAGGACCGCGTCGAAACGGCGGCCCGGCTCGAGCAGCCCCACGGGCGCACCGAGCAGCAACGCCCCGCCGAGGGTCGCGAGGAAGAACCCCAGGACCGTGTCGATCGACGAGCCCGGAACGCCCCGCTCCACTGCCGGCAGCGCCCGGTCGACGCCGTCGTTGAGCAGCCGCGAGACCGTCACGGCCTCGTGCGCCGTCCGGAGCAGGCTCGGCGACGCCCCGCCTGAGACGTCCGTGCCAAGGCCCATCGCCACCCCCTCGGCCACGAGCCGTCGCACCGGCAGCACCGCGTTCGCGAAGTAGGCGTTCGACAGCGGGCAGTGGGCGATGCCGGCCCCACGCTCGCGCAGCAGCGCCGCGTCCGCGTCGGTCACGTGGTTCGCGTGGTGGAGGACCGTGCCGCGGCGCAGAAGCCCAAACCCGTCGAGCGCCGCGCAGTCCGTCTGCCCGAACCGCTCGAGCGCGTGGCCGTGCGCCCAGTCGGACTCGGACGCATGCGTCTGGACGAGCGTCCCGGCGCGCGCCGCCAGCTCGCCGAGACCGCGCAGCAGCTCGTCCGTGCACGCAGGCGTGAACCGTGGCGTGACGATGGGCGCCACCAGGCCGCGCCCGGCGTCGAGCGCCCCGATCGCCTCGATGGACCGCGCGCTGGCGGCGACCCCCTCGTCCGCGGAGGCGTCGCGGTACCACTCGGGCGTGCCCTGCGGGTGGTCCATGGCCACGCGCCCGACGTACGCGCGCTGGCCGGCCGCGAGCGCCGCCTCGGCGAGGGCCGTCGTGGCGTCAAGGTCCACCGTGGCGAAGTAGACCGCAGTCGTCGTGCCGTGCGCGAGCAGCCCGCCCACGAGGTCCGCCCACACCGGTCGCGCGAACGAGAGGTCAGCGAACCGAGCCTCGAGCGGGAATGTGTACTCGAAGAGCCAGCGCTCGAGCGGCAGGTCGAGCCCGGTCCCGAGCTGCGGCCACTGCGGGGCATGCACGTGGAGGTCCACCAGGCCCGGCAGCAGAACGGAGCCCGCTGGCGCCGTGACCACCGAGGACGCGCCAGCCAGCAGCGCGGCCCCGGCGGGGGACTCCGCGTGCTCGACCGCCAGGATCACCCCGTCATCGTCCACCGCGATCACGGCGTCCTCGACCGCCTCGAGACGGTCTGGGGCTGGGGTCTGCAGGAGGTGAGCGCGAACGGTCAGCGGCATCGGCCGATCATCGCAGCCGCCGACGCCCCGTGCGCCACGCCGACCGCGCGCCTAGTGCGCCCGGCGCCGCGCGTTCACCCGGCGCCCTCGGCCGGCGCCGTCCTCGCCCGTGCCGTCGTCCACGATGGGCTCCGGGGCAGGCGGGACGTACGGCAGCACGGTCTGGGACTCGAGGCCCGCGAGGATGATCCTGCGCAGCTCGGCGTCCACAGCGGGGTCCGTCTCGATAGGGTGGTAGCGCGCCAGCCGGCGCTCGGCCTCATCCGCCGCTCGCCGGGACAGGTCCTTGCTGCCGCTGCGCTGCCACGCCTCGCGGTTGTCGCGGAAGGTGACCGGTGAGGGCAGATAGAGCGTGGACTCCCAGTGCGCCGTGGTGTGCGGCGCCATGATCAGGTGCTGGTCCGCGAGCAGCCGATCGACCAGCTCGCCGACCGGCAGGTCATCGGTCACCTTGATCTCGCGCACGAAGCGCAGGGCCTGGCCGCACCAGTCGTCGTCTGCGACCAGCTTGGGCAGGCTGAACACCAGCAGGTAGTCGAGCATCCCCGGCCCGGAGACGCTGTTGACCCCGGCGAGCGCCGCGATCAGCGCCGAGCCGAACGTCTCCGCCCCGGCCTGCGCGTCGAGCACCGGGCTGTCGGAGATCGCCATGTACGACTGCGTCGGCAGGCCGAGGCGCTTGCCCACCTCGACGTAGGCGGCATCGAGCGCGAACGCCTCGATCGCGGACATGGGAGAGCTGGCCTTCTTCATGTGGAACGTCGCCGGGGCGCCGCCGAACAGGACCGGTGCGCCGGGCCGGATCACCTGGGCCATCGTGATGCCTGCGAGCACGTCCACGGTGTGGAACACCGTCGCGCCCACGGTGGTCACGGGCGCCACGAGTCCCATGAGCGTCACCGGCACGATCTCGACCGGGATGCCCGCCTCGACGCAGTCGATCAGGTTCTGGCACGAGTCCTCGCTGTACCGGAAGTTGCCGGTCGCGGTGATCGTGAAGATGGCGTTCGGACGGGCGCGCAGGTCGTCGGCGTCGGCGCGGAACAGGCGCAGCATCTCGATCATCGGCGGCACGCCGTGCTCGCTGAAGGCGCCAGTCACGACGGGCTTCCTCGAGTTCGTGAGCGCCATGTACAGGCGCCACGCGTCCGAGATCTGCGGCTCGATGTCGTCGTTGGTCGAGAACGCGGTCGCGAGGTACGCGATGTTCGGGAGGCCGTCGGCGAGGCGGACGTACTCGGTGAAGTCGGTCGAGTTCGCCAGGCGCACCTCGCCCGTGCGGTGGTCGTGCCACTTGAGGCCCGACGAGCCCGGCACGAAGTGGACGCGGTCGCCGCCGAGGTCCGCATGCGGGTTGCCGTCGCGGTCGTACAGCCAGAACGACGAGGGGGCCGAGGCGATCGCGCGCTCCACGACGTCGCGGGGGAACAGCACCCGTTCACCCGTCGCGTTGGTGGGCAGGCCGGCGGCGATGAGCCGGCGCTTCATCTCGCGCCCGCGGATCTCCATCCCGGTCTCCGCGAGCACGCGCTTGGCCTCGTCGATGATCTGGTCGATGAGCTCGTCCGACAGGACGCGGAGGAACGGTCGCATGGGCAGGCACGCTAGCGCATCCGGGGCACTCAGCGAAAGCCCGTCTCGGTCGAAAGCCCAATCGATCTCGGCCTCGGGCGGTGGTAGCGTTCGCGCCCAGCCCCGACCCAGGGGCCGGCGAGGGAGCGCTGCGATGGAGCGAGCACTCGGAATCGGGGGCCTGTTCTTCCGGTCCGACGACCCGGTCGCCCTCGCCCGCTGGTACCGCGAAGCTCTCGGGATCGACGCCTTCTCCGAGGAGGAGAACGCGGTGTGGCAGCAGGCTGCGGGGCCAACGGTGTGGGCGCCGTTCGACCGCGACACCTCGTACTTCGGCACCTCCGGCCAGACCTGGATGGTCAACCTGCGGGTTCGCGACCTCGACGCGATGCTCGCCCAACTGCGCGCGTTCGGCGCGGTCGTGCACGAAGACATCGAGGTCATGCCCGGCATCGGCCGGTTCGCCTGGGCTGATGACCCGGAGGGCAACCGCCTTGAGCTGTGGGAGCCCGAGGCGGCCGAGGCGACCGCTGTCCCCGACAACGGCGCGACGGCCGTTGACGCCGACGAGGCGACCGCGACCGCGGAGCCGCCAGGGCCCGGCTCATGACCGCGCTTCCCTACGACGATGGCACGGACCGCATCCCGGGCGATCTCGTCGGACCAGTCGAGCGCGTGGTCGTCGTCGGCGCGGGGATCGCTGGGCTTGCCGTAGCCAACGCGCTGGGCCATGCGGGTGTGCCCACGGTGGTGCTCGAGGCTCGCGACCGGATCGGGGGCCGGCTCCACACGCTCGACCTCGCCGGATCGCCTGTCGACATGGGCGGCTCGTGGATCCACACGCCCATCGGCAACCCCCTGACCGCGCTCGCCGAGCACCTCGGGGTGGAGCGCAGGCCCGCGGACATCACCGATGGGCTCGTGGGGTGGGACCCGCGGGTCGGCTGGCTGCCGCCTGCCGAATGCGAGCGTATCTCGGAGCTGGCGTTCCGGCGTTTCGACGAGGCGCTGCCCGGCCTTGCCGAGGCGCTCGGCCCGACCGCCCCGATGGACGTGGCCGTGGACCGCTTCGTCGCCGATCACTGGCCCGATCCCGCCGAACCGGGTGCGCGTCACCTCGCGGCGCTCCTGCGGAACGTGATCGAGGCGGACGCGAGCGGCGCCCTCGAGGATCTCGCGATCGACGGCTACCCCGCCAACGGCCTGTTCTACGAGGGCAGCGAGGTTGGCGACGCGCCGCTCGGCGGGTACGCGAGGCTGCTGGCGCCGCTCGCCGCTGGGCTCGACGTGCGGACTGGCCAGCCGGTGGTGTCGATCGCGGTCCGCGCCGATGGCGTCGAGGTGGCGACGATGGAGGGAGCCGTGCACGCGGCAAGCCATGTCGTGGTGACGGTGCCGCTCGGGGTGCTCAAGGCTGGTGCGATCTCCTTCGACCCGCCGCTCCCCGACGACCGCCGCGCCGCCATCGCCCGTTTGGGGTTCGGCGGGTTCGAGAAGGTGGCCGCCAAGTTCGGGCGCCGGTCGTGCCCCGACGCGCAGGTGCCCGGCGTGGCGATCCTGCCCTCGCACGGCGAGCCTTCGATCGCCTGGCTCGTGAACCTCGACCCGCTCGTCGGGGAGCCGGTGGTGGTCGCCCTCGCCTATGGCTCTCGGACGGGTGTGCTCCGGGACGTGCCGCTCGAGGCGGCGTTCGAGCGCGTCGAAGGCGTCATCGAGGCAATGGCGGGCCGTCGGCTGCCGCCCCCCGAGGCCGCGGCGCGCTCGTGCTGGTCGGCCGATCCGTACACTCGTGGCGCGTACACGTTCCTCGGGGCCGGGTCCACGCCCGACGACCTCGAGGACCTGGGCCGACCCATCTGCGGCCGGTTGCTGTTCGCGGGCGAGGCGACCGGGCACGCCCGCGTTGGTTTCGCGGACGGGGCGTTCAGCTCCGGGATCCGCGAGGCGAAGCGGCTCCTGGGCCAGCCGCGGGTCCTGCTCGGGCCCCGCTGAGGCTACGCGCGGCTCCGCTTCGCCTCGAGCAGGGCGGCGTCCGCACGTTCGGTCAGCTCCTCGAGCGACTCGTTGCCCACCATCGACGCGATCCCCGCCGTGATCCCCACGCCGGTCGCATTGCGCAACGACTGGTCGATCACACCGAGGCGGTGGCGGACCTCCTCGGGATCAACGGACGCCACGCCGCAGACGAACTCGTCGCCGCCGTAGCGGACGATCGGGTCGTAGGTGCGCAGGTTGGCGCGCATGGTCGCGGCGAGCGTGCGCAGGACCTTGTCGCCGGCGGCATGGCCCTCGCGGTCGTTGACGCCCTTGAGCCCGTCCACGTCCACGAACGCGATGACGAACCGGCCGTCCGAGCGGCGGGCGCGCTCGATCTCGTTGCGCAGCGCCAGGCGGCCGACCTCGCGGCGGTAGGCGCCGGTGAGCCCGTCGAGGTGCGCCCGCTGGAGCTGGGCCTCGAGCCGGGCGCGCTCGAGCGCGGGATCCTCGGCCTCCTCGTCGGGTGTCGTCGGGACGCTGCCCGTGCCATTCACGCCGCTGCGCTCGCTCCCGCTCGACCCCGGCCGAATCATGACGGCCTTGGCGGTCGTCGCGCCGGCAAACCCTGCCTCGCGCTCGGCGGCCCGCCGGTCGCGCTCGTTCGCGAGGGCGTCGCGCTCGGCGGCCCGCCGGTCGCGCTCGTTCCCGAGGGCGTCGCGCTCAGTCAGTACCCGGTCGCGCGCCTCCGCCGCACGCTCGCGGGCCTCCACCACGGCGAGACGCTCGGCCGCGGCCCGCTCCCTCGCATCGACCTTGCGCTCCCGCGCCGCGTGCGAGGCCCTGGTCTTCGGCCGTCGCTTTGACGCCTCCGACTTCCTCCCCTTCTTCTGTTTCAACGAGAGCTCCGTGGGCGTGCGCATCCCGAGTGACCTGGCGGGCTTCCCTCCCGACCTGCACCCGCGCAGTATCTCGCGCCGGACGCGCGAAGGCGAGAGGTGGCGGCGCTTCCACGCACCGTTTTGTGGAGGCGGGCCGACGGGCCGCCCGGGAGGGCACCCCGTCCCGCCGCGCCGCGTACCATCCGGGGGGAGGAGGCACCGTGACCGAGCTGTTCGACGATCTCGCGCTGGCCCGCTGTGCGCAGGAGAACGTGGTCGCCACGTTCGTCATGGCGGGTCGGTGCATGGCTGGCGGGCGCGTGGACGAGCTCGACGGCGCGACCGTCGTGACCACCGGGCTCCCGCTCCTGCTGTTCAACCAGGTGCTGGTGGTGGACGGCGCGGCTGGGGACGCGACGGCGGCTTCGATCCGCGCTGGCGTCGGGCTGTTCCGAGCCCTCGGCAAGCGATTCGTCGTGACGCTTCGCGGTGGGCTCGACGACGCGTACATCCCGGTCGCGACCGATCTCGGGCTCGAGCCGCTGCCCGAGTCGCCCTGGATGCCGGGCATGGCCATGCACCCGCTCCCGGCGCCCGGCGGTCTGGCGCTCCCCGTCGGCCATGAGATCCGCCCCGTGACGGATGCGGCTGGCCTCGCCGACCACGCCGACGTTCTCGCGGACGGGTTCGGCATGCCGCACGAGTGGGCGACCGCCTTCGCCACCGAGACGATGCTGCGCGTGCCCGAGGCGACGTTCTACGTGGGCTATCAGGACGGCAGCGCGGTGACGAGCGGGCTCGGCGTGCGGGTGGGGCGGACGGTCGGCGTGTACAACATCGCGACCGTCGAGGCCGCACGCCGGCGTGGCATGGGCGCCGCTATGACGATGCGCGTCGTGGAGGACGGGGCCGCCGCCGGGTGCGACGTGGCGATCCTCCAGGCGAGCGAGATGGGCCAGCCCATCTACGAGCGTCTCGGGTTCCGCACCGTCTGCGAGTACTTCGGCTACGTGGAGCCCGGCGGCGAGGGCTAGAGGACGCCGAGGCCGACCAGCCCCTCGGTGAGGAAGATCGTCCCGAAGAGCAGCCCCACCCCGATCAGCAGGGGACGGCCGTACCGCTTGAGCAGGTCGCCGACTCGGGCGAGGAGCGCGTCGGCGCGGGCCGGGACGAGGACCGTGGCGAGCAGCAGCGCGAGCTGCACGCCGCTGGCGAGCACGGTCCACCCGAGGTAGACCACGATCGCCGGGATCGTGTCGAGGCTCGCGTACGAGATCCCGCCCACGGCGCTCAGGGTGAACACCCAGAACTTGACGCTGATCGCCATGAGAGCGGCGCCGAACAGGAACGCACGCGCTGGCGTCGCCGTCTCGAGCTTGGTCATCCAGCTCGGCGGTGGCGCATCGTCATCGGGCGCGTGGAGCGCCTTGCGGGCCGCGAGCACGTAGAACAGGATCCCGAGCACGATGAGCGCGGTCGAGACCACCGGGCCCTTCTTCGCCTCGTCGCCGGCCGCGCCAAAGGCCCGGTCGAGCAGCAGCGCGATCAGCAGGCCCTGGACGAGGCGAGCGGCGATCTGCCCGCCGAGCCACGCGGCGCCCAAGGCCTTCCCGGACGGCGACCGGAGCAGCAGCACGGTGACGATGAGCGGCAGCGGGATCAGCGCGCTTGCGATGCCGAGGGAGACGAGCTCCAGGATCAGGTTGGGCATGATCCTCGCATCCTACGACAGACAGCGAGTCGGTCAGGCCTCGGGCAGGCGCCCCACGACCGTCACCCAGGCGTGGGTGAGGTCCTCGTACAGCCCCTCGGGCATCGCCGAGCGGTAGCGCACGGCCGCCCAGGTGTTCCACACGGCAATCAGCCCGCGCTGGGCGGGATCGCCGAGGCGCGCGAGCACGGCGCCGGCCTCATCCGAGCCGGGCGCGGGCTTGGGCATGAACCAGCCCCGCATCACGCTGCTGATGCTCGGCTTCGCCCGCAAACCGGCCTCGCGGATGTCGTGACCCGCGAGGACGCTCGCGACGGTGAGGACGAGGTCGGTGAAGCGGCCGAAGAGCAGGTTGAGCTCGTTGCCGGGCACCTTGACACCGCCGGTCCAGGCGATCCCGAAGCCACGGGCGAGATCCCGCCGCGCGCCGCCCTCGATGAACCCGTCGGTGATCCGGCCCATGAGCGTGATCTCGTCGGCGCGGAGCCGGAGCGCCCAGCCGAAGGCCGTGTCGGGCGGCTCGTCCAGCGGGAGCGCGGCGGCTCGGACGAGCAGCATCGAGGCGACGGGGATCTCATCGGGCCCGGCATCGGCATCGGCGTCGGATTCGTCGCCCCCGTCAGCGCGCACGCCCGAGGTCGTGCCAGCCTCGGGCGCTCCGGCATCCGCTCGGGCTGGCGCAGCCGCCGTCGCCGACCTGCCCTCGAGCCGCTCGAGCAGCAGCTGGGCCCGGCCCGGCCGACGCAGCCCGAGCGCCAGCCCGATCCGCAGCCAATAGCGATCGTCCGATTCGCCCGGCTGGGGAGCGAAGTCGTCCCGGAGCTCGGCGAGTGCGTCGGTCAGCGTGTCGCGCGGCTCGCTGCCGGGCAGGGGGTTCGCTTCGGGAGGCATCGGAGGCGGGTCCTCGTCACGTGGCGCGACCGCGGTCGGCGGTCACGGACACAGCATGCCACGGGCGGCCGTCGCGACGGCCCTGTTCAGCTCCCGCCGAAGATCGACCGGAAGAGGTCGCTGCGGTCGATGTTGCCGACGTGTGTCACGTACTCGTCCTGGAGCTTGTACACGACGACGAGCACGCCGATGAGCCACTTGTGACGCGCGAGGATGGCGAAGGCGCTCGCGTTCGGGTCGGCCCGATGGCGGACGGCGCGCTCCCACGCGATGATCGTCGCGGTCACGAGGAACAGCGGCTCCAGGAAGTTCGGGAAGGCGGCCAGGAACAGCTCGTTGCCCGACAGCAGGAACGACGCCTGGCCGACGGAGCGGAAGAGGAACAGCCCCAGCACGAGGCGACGGATCGGCCAGTCGCGCCGGTACGCGGCCACGACCATGCAGACGTAGGTGACCCAGTCGGTGATCTTGTCGACGGGCTGATAGGTCTCGTTCGGCAGGCCCAGCGGGACCAGCAGGTCGCCGTCCACGCCGTCGAGGACGAAGTTGGCCCAGCCGGCGGCAAACGGGAACCAGACAATCAGGATTGGCAGGCCGAACTTCGCGGCGATGATGAGCGCGATCGCCGCCACCTGGCCCGGACCGGTGCCCGCCGCGAGCATGCGCCCACTCCAGCGCACGCACGCACAAACCGCTAGAGGCGATTGGCCCGCGTTCGGCGGCCGGGCTCGCCCGTGCCGGCCGCTCAGGCGTCGGGCGAGATGTTGTGGTTGATCCGGAACACGTTCTCGGGGTCGTAGCGGCGCTTGAGGGACACCAGCCGCGCCAGCTTCTCCCGCCCGTACACGGCCAGCGCCTTCCCGTGCGCAGGGCCGTCGTCGTGGCCCAGGAAGTTCACGTACTGCACCCCCATGGCGTGGGGCCGGATGGCATCGGAGAACCCCTTGACCCAGGCGATCCGCGCCTCGTCGTCCGCGGCGTCGGGCCAGAATCCATAGATGTTGAGCCAGAATCCGGCGGACCGGTCCGGGAAGGCCGTGGCCCCCTCTGGCACCCGCCCGAACGCCCCGCCCATGTGGTGGAGGTCGGCCGCCGTCCCGAACCGCGCCTGCTCGCCGCACCCGGCCGCGATCGCGTCGATGAGCGGCTCGTCGAGCGCCTTGAACCAGGCATTGCGCCAGTAGGCACGAACGCCCTTGGGCATCGCCGCGTCGAACGCCGACTGGAAGGTGGTCCATCGTGTCGCGTCGGTGACCGCGACATCCGGCAGGCACGCGGCCTGTAGGCGCCCGATGACGGCCTCGCCTTCGGCGCGGTCCGGACCTGCCCAGGCGAACCCCAGGAACATGAGGACACGATCGCCGAGCTCCCAGTCCGGCGGCGGGACCATGAAGGTGATCAGCGTGGTGATCTCGTCGGGGACGTCGGCAGCCCAGGCGGACCAGGCGCGCAGGGCCTCGCCCCAGCGCGGCCGCCCGTACACCAGCGTGCCCGCGAACGCGCTGGGGTCCAGCGCGTGGGCGCGGAACACGAATGAGGTGACCACGCCGAAGTTGCCGCCCCCGCCGCGCAGACCCCAGAAGAGATCGGGGTGGTCCTCCTCGCTGGCGCGGACGTGCTCGCCCGTCGCGAGCACCACGTCGGCGGCCACGAGGTTGTCGATCGTGAGCCCGTGGCGTCGGGTCAGCCAGCCAACGCCACCGCCGAGCGTGAGCCCGGCAATGCCGGTCCCCGACACCACGCCGATCGGGACCGCGAGCCCGAACGGCGCTGTGGCTCGGTCGACATCCGCGAGGGTGGCACCGGCGGAGACCCGAACGAGGCGGGCAGCCGGGTCCACCTCGACCGCGTTGAGCCGGCCCATGTCGAGCAGGACTCCGCCGTCCACGGTTCCGTTGCCTGCCACATTGTGACCGCCCCCGCGGATGGCGAGGGGCAGGCGGGTCTCCCGGGCGAGGGCGACGGCCGGTGCGACGTCGCTCGGGCGCGCGGCCTGGACGATCACCTCCGGGCGCTTGTCGATCATCCCGTTCCAGACGCGCCGGGCGTCGTCGTAGTCGGCGTCCTGGGCGGTCAAGACGCGGCCGGTCACCACGGCGCGGAGTCGGTCGATCGCAGCGGGGTCTAGGGGCATTCGTCGTCGTCCTCGGCTGGCGGCCCGCCATCGTGCGGCACCGTGCGCACAGTGTCCACGTGGTGGTGGCATGCTGGAAGAGACGGAATCATCGGAAGCGGGGCGAATATGACACTCATGCACCGCCCGCGGATCGCACTTCTCGCGGCGCCGGAGACGTCGGCCTCGGTGTTGTACGGGCTGTACGACATCCTCGTGACCGTCGGCCCAATGTGGCCCGACATGACCGCCGCCGAACCCTGCGACGCGCTGCTCGACGTCGTGATCGTCGCGGCGAGCGATGCCCCATTCCGCTGCTTCGGGGGGATCGTGGTCGAGCCGCACGCGTCCCTGGCAAGCGTCGGCGACGTCGACGCGATCGTCGTCTGCGACATGTACACCCCGATCAGCGCGCCCCCGCGGGGCCGCTTCGATGTGGAGGCTCGATGGGTGCGCGATGCCCACGCCTCGGGCTCTCTGGTCGCCTCGGTGTGCACAGGGTCGCTGCTGCTCGCGGAATCCGGCCTGCTCGATGGCCGCTCGTGCGCTGGCCACTGGGCATACGCGAACCTATTCGAGTCGGCGTATCCCGCGATCCGGTTCCTGCCGGGTTCGATCCTCGACCTCTCCAGCGAGCCCGACGGCCTGGTCACCGCAGGCGGCGTGACCTCGTGGCAGGACCTGGCCCTGCACCTGATCGCGCGATACTGCGGTCGCGAGCAGGCGGCGCGGACGGCGAAGGTCTACCTGCTTGGCGGACATGAGGACGGGCAGCTGCCCTTCGCCGCCATGACGCGGCTCGTCCCCAACGGCGACGCCGCGATCCGCGAGTGCGTGGCGTGGATCGCGGACAACTGTGCGATCTCGAACCCGGTCTCGGCGATGGCAGCGCGCTCGGGCCTGACGCCCCGGACGTTCGCCCGGCGCTTCCGCGCTGCCACAGGGCGGCGGCCGATCGACCACATCCACGCCCTGCGGGTCGAGCGGGCACGAGAACTCCTGGAAACCGGCCCGACCGCCATCGACGACGTCGGGTTCGAGGTGGGCTACGAGGACCCGACGTTCTTCCGTCGGCTCTTCAAGCGCACGACGGGCGTCACGCCGGCGGCCTACCGACGCAAGTACGCGTCGATCACCGGATCTGGTTCATCCGGCCCCGCGTCAGCCTGTTGAGCGCCGGGCGGGCGTTCGTCGCAGGAGCCCCGCCACCGGACCGTCCCGCTACGGCCGCTTCTCGTCCCGAATGCGCGGGAAGGGCTTGGTCAGGGGAGGCAGTGCGTCCTCAGGCGCCTTCGTGCTCCGGCTCTGCTGCCGGTTGCGTTCCGCCTGCCCGATCCCCATGACAAGCGCCAAGGAGTGACCTTCCACGTCGTCGGCCTGGTCATCGCCTGCTTCACGCTGGCTACCGTTCGGGAGCTCTTGCTCGTCCATCTGATCCTCCAAGGGTCGTGATCGGCACACAATGAGGCAAGTGGCGCTCGGGCAGGGTGGCCGATCGGACCGCCGGGCTGTCGCCAGGGCGACACACGGGGACGGACCCCGCAGCCACGACGTGTGGCCGCATCTCGGTCGCTCGCTACCCGAGGCGCGCTTCCACCGCGCGCAGCCAGTTGCGCAGCTCGACCTGGCGGATCTCCGCGTGGATGACGTCGTCCCCGACGTTGAGCTCGGCGCGAAGGTCGGCCGAGTCGGGGTGGGCCGCGAGCTCGCGCATGTTGGCCGCGTAGATCGCCACCCGCTCCTCGTCGGGGAAGAACCCCTCACGCACGAGCGCCTTCGCCCGCGCGGCAATGAGCCGGCCCATCTCATGGAGGTTGTACTCGGGGTGGTACTGCGTGGTCCAGAAGGCGGCGTCCCCGCGCTCGACGATCGCCGCCTGGATGTGCGTGTGCTCGTTGGTGGCGAGCAGGGGCGTGCCGTCAGGGAGTCGGACGACCTCGTCGAGATGCATGATGAAGGCGTCGAACACCGCGGGCTTGCCCACGTGCATTGGCGCGGCCGCCGCGGCCTCGGTCAGCGTGATGCCCCGGGCGATGCCCCACTCGCGGCCTTTGGGGTTCGCTGCGACCTCGCCACCGGCCACGAGCGACGCGAGCTGGAGGCCCCAGCAGCTGCCCCAGCAGATCGCGCCCGCGTCCATCAGCGCGTTGGCGAAGGCGATCTGCCCCGCGACCCGCGGGTCATCGGTGTGGTAGACGGTCAGGTCCGACCCGGTCCAGATGAACGCGTCGTAGTCCGCGATCGTCTTGCCGTCCGGCAGCGCGAATTCGGGGTCCGCGACGTAGACGATCTCGGTCGTGGCGCTCGGTGCCTCAATGGCGAGGAACGCCTTGAACAGGTCGTGCGGGTGGCCGACGTCCTGCCGGTCGAAGTTCTCGCGGCTGGCCGCCGGATAGCAGTTGACGATGAGGATCCGGAGGGGCGTCAGGGTCGTCGGGGAGGTCATCGTCGTGCCACTCGCTGCGGGAAGTCGGTAATGAGCCCGGTGATGCCGATCGCCCGGAGCTGCGCGATCTCGTCCGGCTCGTTGATGGTGTACGGGTTGAGCTTGAGGCCGCGGGCCAGCGCGGCCGCGAGCTCCTCGACCGTGCATCGCGTGATCCGCGGGTTGAAGGTGTCGAAGAACCCGTCCGAGAAGTCGATCGGGTCCTCCGGGAAGAGGCCGATCAGCGCCTGCACCTCGAACTCGGGCCGGCGCGCCTTCACGGTCCGCAGCCAGTCGTGCTGCGCCGAGGAGAACAGCAGGTGCGCAGGACCAATGCCGATCTCGTCCGCCAGGGCGAGCACCGCGGTCACCACGTCGAACGTGTCGTTGGGCTTGGGCTGCGCTTTCAGTTCGAGGTTCATGCGCCAGTCGAGCTCGACCGTCAGCTCGAACGCCTCGCGCAGCGTGGGGACCTTCTCGCCGACGAACGCGTCGAGCTCCTCGCGGCTGACCGCGCCGGCCGCGACCTGCCCGAACGGGTCGTCGCGCTCGAAGGAGGAGCCCGCGTCGAGCGTCCGGATCTCGGCCAGGGTGTAGGTCGAGAACGGCGCCGGGACGCGGTCGGGGAACTTCTCCGCGACGTTCGTGGTCCGCATCATCGAGTCGTCGTGCATCAGGAAGAGCCCGCCGTCCGCGGCGACCGCGGTGTCGGTCTCCCACAGGTCCGCGCCGAGCGCATGGGCCTTGCGGGCGGCGGCGAGGGTGTTCTCCGGGGCGAGGCTGCGGGCGCCTCGGTGGGCGATGTTCAGGACCATGCGGGTGGGGGCCTCTGCGGCTGTGATGAACCCGGTGCGACGGCTCCGGCGGTGGCTCGATTGTAGTTGCTGGCTCGTGACGCCGAGCCTCGACGGACTCCGCGATGACGCCCGCCGCCGTTCGCCGTACAGTCGCCCGATGCTGGATCGCGCATTGAACGACTGGCTGCTCGACGCCGACCCCGCCATCCGCTGGCAGGTCGAGCGGGATGTGTTCGGGACGGCGCCCGAGGTCTGGACCGCGACCCGTGCCCGCGCGGCGACCGAGGGGTTCGGCGCTCGGCTGCTCGCCCTCCAGGACCCCGACGGCCAGTGGGCCGGCGGCGCGTTCTTTCCGGCCGACTTCGACTTCCAGGGTCCCGAGGCGGCTCCGGGTGCGGGCCAGCCGTGGACCGCCACGACCTGGACGCTGAACGCGCTCCGCGAGTGGGGGGTCGATGCGGCCGTGCTGACCGACACCGCCGAGCGCCTCGCCGCCAACAGCCGCTGGGAGTACGAGAACCTCCCGTACTGGTCGGGCGAGGTGGACTGCTGCATCAACGCTTGGACCCTCGCCAACGGCGTGTGGCTCGGCGCGGATGTCGAGGGCATCGCGGCGTGGTTCGTCGAGCACCAGTTGGCTGACGGCGGCTGGAACTGCGAGTGGATCGAGGGGTCACCGCGGTCCTCGTTCCACTCCACCCTCAACGCCTGCAAGGGGCTGCTCGCCCACGAGGCCTCGACCGGTGGCACGGACGAGACGCGCGCAGCCCGACGCGTCGGCGAGGCGTACCTGCTCGAGCGAAGGCTCATGCGGCGCCTGACGACCGGCGAGCTCGTCGCGCCGTGGGTGACCCAGCTTGCCTACCCGTTCGTGTGGCGCTACAGCGTATTGAACGCGGCCGACTACTTCCGCGCAGCCTCGCTCCTCGACGGAACGCCGCCGGATCCGCGGATGCGCGAGGCGATCGACGCCATCCGAACTCAGCAGCAGCCCGACGGGACGTGGCTGCAGGCCGGCCGGCAGCCGGGTCGAGTCTGGTTCGAGGTGGACGTGCCGGCGGGCGAGCCGTCGAAGTGGCTCACGCTCTCCGGCCTGCGCGTCCTCGCATGGTGGGATGCAGCGCACGAGGCCCGACCGGCGATCGGGGACTGACGCAACGCTGTACAGGCAGCCACGGCGCGCTGCCGCTCAGGGCAGTTCGTTGTCCTCGATGCGCTGGCCCTGGGGCGCCACGGTGACCGGCTCCGGCCGCAGTCCGAACCTGATCGCCTGGGCCGCCCACTCGGGTTCGTTCGGCCGAAAGGCGCTCACCTTCGAGCCGTCGGCGTCGCGGCGCTCGATCGTGCCGTCCGCGTGGAGCCGCAGCTTGCCGCCGTCGGGCAGCACGAGCACGTGCCCCCGATAGCGCCGGATTCCAGCCCCGGCGGGCGAGGACGCCCGTCGGGCGCCCGCCTCCGCATTCGCGTTCACTCGGTCAGGCCGCGGCACTGCCGTCGCGACCCTTGCCGAGCTCGCCGCGAACCGCGGCGGCGCCGTAGACGGCCGACCAGGCCTCGACCGCGCCGGCCAGCGCCTTGGAGTCGGGTCGAACCGCGAGGCGCATGTCCGCGCCGCGGATCCCGGCGCCGAGCTCGGCGATCTCGCCGCGGTACGCGGGCTTCTCGCCGCCGGACCGGCCGACGGGCGCGTAGACGTCGAAGTAGCCGTCGCTGCACACGACGATGCTGGCGGCAGCCGAAGAGAAGGAAGTGCGGGCCACTGGGGGAATCCGATCCGTCGCGCGCTTCGGACCGGCGAATGAGAGCCCGGCGCAGTAGTCGACTAAGACACCCACCATCGGGCCTTGGGCCGATTCCGTCAAACGTCGGGCCGCCCGCGGGCGTGCGGCATCCCATTCGTGTGCCGCGCGCCATCTGCGTCCCACGGGGCGGTAGGCGCGCCCGCAGGGGTTGGGGCGCGCGCCACAACCATCGTGATCGGGGGCGCGGAGAGGTGGGTGGCGGCTCTGCGATCAGCCTGAGACGGCGGCGGCGACGCGGAGGACCGAACGGCTGCCTCTCGGGCCGCGACTTGTGCCGTCCTGGCGAATGGCGCAGCGCGGCCCCCGACAGCGGCGCTCTCGGGGGTCGCGCGGTCGGGCCGCTAGGCGCGGACGACCTTCATCACGAATGTGAACGTGATGGACGTGTGGTTCTGGCCGAGCAGGACACCGGTGTAGGTGTAGGTGCCGACCGGGTAGTCGTCGTCGATCTGGAGCCCGTACATCCCGGGCTGGATGCAGTACGGCGACGACCAGTTGTCGCACGACAGGGCGGACGACGCTTGGAAGCCGTCAGCAAGGAACCAGCCGTTGCCGCCGCCGACGTTGAGGATGAAGAACGGCGCCGTCCCGGCGATCTCGGCGTTGATCTGATCGAGGTATTCCTGCGGCCAGCCCTTCGCCCCGAAGTACGCCGTCAGGTTGGCGGTACTCGACTTCAGGTAGAACGAGTCGTTGACCTTGAGGAGCGGCGGGCTGGACTTGGTTCCCGTCGTCTGGATCCCGTGACTCGCGCCGTCAGCGGCTCCACCGGTCGTGATGATGAAGGGGCTGGCGACCGTCCCGGCCCCGGCGACGGTCACGCCGTCCTCGGTGAGGTGGGTCGTGAACCTGATGCCCGGTGCCGCCATCGCAGGCGCGGCGACCAGGGCGACCAGAGCGAGCGCGGCGAGCACCGCGGTGAGACGGCGCATACATCGACCTCCCGGGACGCACGGTGAAGGTCGGTCTCGCCAGTGGCTCGGCGCGGTCCCGGCGGCCGGGTTTGGACCGCGTGTCGACGCCATCCCTCGTGGGAAGAGGCGTACGCTCGCCCCTTGCGGATGTCTAGGGCCGTGGGCCTCGTGACGTTGACACATGGCACCAGCTGCGACTTGGCCCTCTCGCCTGCCCGACGACGCGACGCGGAGAGTGCCGACTCGCGGGCTGAGATGGTGCCTCCGCCCAGCGGGTGATCGGACGCTTGGCTTGGCACTTCACCCATTGGGCGAGGCGGATGACGGCCAGCGGCCACTGCGCCCACGTCACACCATCCGCCCAGCGGGTGAACTGCGGTGTCCGGTGTCCGATGACCCGCCTGGCGGGGGCGGGCGCGGGCGATGGCAGGTGGATTGCGGGTCACCCGCGATCGACCGGGCGGGCAACGCGGGGCCTTGGCGCGCCGCCGCAGCCGCGGTCACCCTCAGCCTCGTTCAGGAATCCTCGTCGTCGATCAGATACTCGTGCACGTTCACGCGAGCCCTGCTGAGCGGTGCGTCGGGTGGGGCCGTGCGCGCCACGGGCCGCCACGGCTGCCTCGACTCTGTCAGGGTCACGGCTCGGGGCGTGGCGTTCGTGACGACGCGTGGCCCGAGCCGCGGCAAGGCCGAGATCTGGCTGGACGGTAGGAGAGTCGTCGCGATCGGCCTCTATGCAACCTCGGCGCGAGCCGCCTCCATCGTCTGGACGGCGAACTGGGGCGCGTTGGAGACCCACCGGGTGCAGATCGTGGTCCTTGGCACCAAGCGAGCGGCCAGCCGGTCGACCCGCGTGGACATCGACGCCTTCGTCGTGCTTCGCTAGCCGGGTTGATGGCCGTCGGGGCAGACTAGCGAACTGGCGCGCCCGGAAACCTCGCGCTCGAGCACAACAGGGTGATGCGCGATCTGGCGGTTCTTCGGGAGCGGACGCCCCGCTCCCTCGATCGCCTCACCCTGATCGACGGCCACCATTGCCCGGACGACATCAGACTGGCGCGCCCGGAGGGATTCGAACCCCCGACACTCGGTTCCGAAGACCGATGCTCTAGTCCACTGAGCTACGGGCGCGCGGCCCCGGCATGATACCCGCCCTGCGGGTCAGCCCGGCGCGGCGGCCAAGGGTCGGGCACACTTCCGCGATGCGCCAGCATGCTCACCCAGTGCGCCGCCCGAGTCGTGGCCTTCGCCGCATCGGCGCGACGGCCGTCGGGGCCGCGCTGGTCCTCCTCGTGATCGCCGCGCTGGCTGGTCGTCTGCCGATCGGCGCCTCGCCGAGCGGGCTGACCGCCGAGCCGAACCGGGTGGTGGCGCAGGAGCCCTCGACGCCGCGCCCTGCCGCCTCGACCGACGCCGTACAAACCGCGAGCTCGAGCCCGAGCCAGAGCCCGAGCGCGACCCCGCAGCCCACGCCGCCGGGAACCACCGCTGACGCTCCCGGCACCACGGCCGTCTCGACGCGCCTGTACCCCGCCCATATCGCCCTCGACGCCTGGCCGCCGACCACACCCGAGCCCATCAGCGAGTTGGCCGGCTACGTCTGGCCGATCGCGCACCCGCGGCTCACGCTGCCGTTCGGCCCCACGCTCTGGGGCTCACGGGTCGTTGACGGCAAGCTCTTCCATGACGGGGTCGACCTCGCCACCTTCTGCAATGACCGAATCCTGGCCACCCACGACGGCGTTGTCATCGCGGCCGGCCGCCAGTTCGACAACTTCCTCGGCTGGGTCGGCGACCTGTCGGCCTACTACCACCGGCTCAACGTGCACCACTTGTGGCCGGACCTGCCCATCGTGGTGGTGATTGACGACGGCAACACCTACCGGAGCGTCTACGCGCACTTCTGGAAGATCGTCGTCCACGCCGGGCAGCGCGTTCGCGCGGGCCAGCTGATCGGCTACGAGGGGATGACCGGCCACGCGACCGGCTGCCACCTCCACTACTCGATCTTCTCGCCGTACCAGACGACGACGTTCGGGATCGAGGCGAAGGTGGCCAAGGACATGCGGCTGCCGAGGCTCGAGATCGCGCGGATCGACCCGCTGCTCGTGCTGCCGTACCGCCGGGGGATCTCCGGCTCGGCGAAACACTAGGGCGGCGGGTAGGTCGAAGGCCGACGGGCCGCCCGCGACGCCCGCGACCCAAGAATGTGTCGAATGGGCGGCCCGCGAGCGCGGCCCGCGCGCCAAGCCCGGGTTTCATGCTCCAGCCACGCTCATCGGCCCCGGGAACGACTCCACCGTGAGTTGATGCCGCCCCGCGCGGTAGGATTCGCGCCCAACGCATGGAGGTGCCTGTGTCCCAGCATCCCGAAGGTCTCGACGCGCTGCTCGCCTCGCTCGATCCCGCGCGCCGCGACGAGGTGCTCGCGCTCGACGCGGCGATCCGCGACTTGGCGCCCGGCCTCGAGCCCTCGATCGCGAACGGGATGATCGCCTATGGCCGCTGCCGCTACACGTACGCGAGCGGGCGTTCGGGCGAGACCGCGACGCTGTCGATCGCACCACGCGCCGTTGGGATCAGCGTGTACGTCTCCTTCGCCGGGGTCGAGCAGTGGGCGGCGCGGCTGCCGAAGGCGAACTCCGGCAAGGGCTGCATCCGGCTCAAACGCACGGCCGACCTCGACCCGGGCGTGCTCGAGGAGATCGTCGCCCACGCTCGGCGGATCAACGGCAAGCACCTCGACTGGACAGGCCTGGCGCAACGGGACGGTGCCGACCCGAGGGTCTCCCGAGCCTGGTAGGCGGACCGCCGGTTGCGCTGGCGGGTCAACGCAGCCATGTGTCGAGACCGGCGGTGGCGAGGGTGGCACGGGCAGCCCCGGGGCGGTCGAATCTGGAGCCGACGACCCTCGGCTGACCGGTCGACGGTCAGTGCCCGCGACCAGGCCCGTCCGCGCTACCGAGTGGACGGGCCCGAGCCCGTCCGGCACTTGCCCTCGACGGGGCCCCTGCCTAGCGTGTCGCATGGCAGGCGTGAGCACGTCCGCGCTCCGTCGCCGGCGCTCGCCGCCCGCCACAGGGGCGAGGGATGGGCGTCATGCAGACTCCGAAGCGCGGCCGGCGCGGCCGTCGCGGCCGTCGCCTGCTCACCGCGATCATCGTGGCGGTCGGGCTGCTCCTCATCGTCGGGTACGCAGGGATCAGCGTCTACGCCTACTCGAAGGTCGGGCCGGTGTCGGCGCACTGCCCGGCGACGGAGGGCTTCGCGGACATCGGGGACCCGACGTCGTTCACGGCGTCGCTCACGACCCAGGACGGCGTCAACCACGTCGTGGACACCACCGCCTACCACATGCCGCCCCCGCAGACGGTCTCGTTCCGGGCTCGTGACGACCCGAGGGTCACGATTGCGGCATGGTGGGAGCCGGCAGCGGCCCTAGACGCCCCGACGGTCGTCGTGGTCCACGGCCAGAACGGCTGCCGCCGCAACAGCGGCAACCTGCTGGTGGCGGGGATGCTCCACCGGCATGGGATCGCGGTGCTGCTCATCGACATGCGCAACCACGGCGACTCCACGGTGGACGACGGCCAGTTCGCCGCCGGCACCGACGAGTACCGCGACGTCCTCGGCGGGCTCGACTGGCTCGCGGCGCAGGCGGTGCCCAAGCCGCGGATCGGCGCCTTCGGCTTCTCCGGCGGAGCCGGCTCCGTCCTGATCGCGGCCGGGCAAGAGCCGACGCTGGCCGCGGTCTGGGCCGACAGCCCGTGGTCGGATCTCCGGGTGGCCATCGACTACAGCCTCGCGAGCCAGGCGGGCCTGCCGGCGTTCCTCGACGTCGGCGTGCTGCTCGTCGGCCAGCTGGCGAACGGCCACTCGATCGGCGACCTGACCCCGCTCGCGGCCGCGCCCAAGCTCGCCGGCCGGCCCGTGCACCTCGCGGCCGGGGCGAATGACAGCAGGCTGGGCCCGGGCCATGTCGAGGCCCTCGCGGCGGCGATCGAGGCCGCCGGCGGGACGGCCCAGACGTGGATCGCCCCGAACGCCGACCACACGCAGGCCCACTTTCTGTACCCGGCCGAGTACGAGCAGCGACTGGTCGGGTTCTTCGGCCCCGCGCTGGGCGGCGTGCTGGCCGGCTCCTGAGACGGGCATGGGCCGGGCCGGAACCGCCGGGTCCCGAGGGGGGCGCGGGAACGCCGGCCTCGCTGGTCTTCCGCGTCCTCAGCCGGAGCGCCTGTAGCGCCGGCCCACCAGCGACCACGCGGGGATCCGTGAGAGCGCCTCGTCGAGCGTCGGGCCAGGTCCGCCGTCCCGCCGCTCGATCGCGAGCGACGGCGCCTTACCCGCGCCCGGCCGCGCGTCCACGCCTGTGAGGTCCAGGATCTCGCGGCCCGGATCGGCCTCGCCCAGCTCGTCCAGCAGCGCCTTCGGCCAGTCCGGCGAGTCGCCATCAGCGGACACCTCGCGCTCGAGGTGCCAGCGCGGGCGGCGCAGCAGGATCGCCCGCCAGCCCGACGCCACCTCCGGGGTGACACACCCGTCGCCCGGGACCGGCGCAGCGGAGAGGTGCTCGCCGCGGGTCCATCCCGCCGCCTGATGCAGCAGCGCGTACTCGTCGAGGTCCGCGAACGCGGCCAGCCGGTCGGCCGGCGAGTCGGCGCCGAACACCGCCTCGATGGACGGCACGAACACCTCGGCCAGGTCCAGGTCGATCGCCCGCACCGTCCGATGCAAGTACACGTGGCGGTACATGAAGAGCCGCGCCGTGAGGAACATCTCGAGCGCGCCCAGCCCCGACTCGTACAGCGTGAGCCCGCGCTCGGAGATGAACGCGTACCGGCGCAGGCGCTCGGCATCGACCGGCCCCATGGACACGCCTGTGAGGTATGCGTCGCGGCGGACGTAGTCGAGGTTGTCCACGGTGAACACGCCCGAGAGCAGCGGCTGGAGCGTCCGGACCCAGCCGGGCATCGTCGGGTCCACAAGCGGCGGCTTCGAGATCAGGAACGAGACCCATCGCGGGTCGATCGCCTCGTCGCGGGCGAACCCGTCGCGCTCCGGCACGGACCCCGGCGCGCGGCGTAGCGCCGAGATCAGCGGCCCGAGCTCGCGCTCGATGATCAGCTGGCCGAGGTCCTCGTGCGACAGGGTCTTGGCGCCGGGCCGCCGCGGATCGGTCGGGGCGGGGAAGCGCGCGAGGAACCGGTCGTCGAAGAAGTGCGCGAACGGCCCGTGGCCCACGTCGTGGAGAAGCCCGGCCACGCGGAGCGTCTCGACCACGAGGCCCTCGGACGGGACGGGCTCGCCCGGCGCGAGGACCAGCAGCGAGGCGGCGAGCGAGGGGTAGAGCGAGCGCGCCCAGAGCCCAGCCTCGTGCATCACGCCCAGGCCGTGCGTGAACCGCGAGTGCTCGGCCGTGGGGAAGACCCAGCGCGCGCTCTGGAGCTGGCTGATGCGCCGGAGCCGCTGGACCCACGCGGTGTCGAGGAGGTCCTCCTCGGCGACGTGCTCCACATGGAGCCCGGCGGCGAGCGCGTCGTGCGGCGTCAGGCGCTTGGTGAGCTCGACATACCCGTGGATCGGGTCGCTGATCAGGTTGACCGCGGCGAATGGCAGCCGGCGCCCGGGAGCGACCGGTGAAGGCTCGGTCAGGGCACCCAGATCCGCTTCTCGGCCGTCCACGCCGAGAGGTTACCCCGCCGGTCGGCCGACTGGACCCGGAAGGAGTAGTAGTGGCGGCGCGCACGACCCGACAGCGAGAGCGACGTCGCCGTCGTGTCGTTGCGGAGCAGGTGCCATGTGCCGCCGTCCACGCGGTACTGGACGTCAAAGCTGCGCAGCCCCGCGGTGTGCGTCTGCAGCAGCGGGTCGCTCCCGGACCACGAGAACTTCACGGTCGTGCCGCTGACGCTGAGCGCGCTGTTGTGGGCTGATGGTCGCGTGTGGTCGGACGACTCGGTGAACAGGACCGACGACCAGGTGGAGCCGTTGCTCGCGCGGGCGATCCCGACGCCGATGTAGTTGTACGTGGCCGAGAACATGATCGCGTGGTGGGTCGGGCTGCCCTTCCACATGCTGTAGAGGTTGGCAGCCGCCCGCGACCCCCAGGGGTACGAGGTCGCGCCGATGTTCTCGCCGAACGAGTACCACTGCAGGCCGCTCGCGGTCAGCGCCCGGCCCGGATCGCCGCCCGCCGCGGTGTGCGAGAGGACCTGGGACGAGGCCATGTTGGCCGACCGCTGGTTCGCCAGGGCGGTCATCGAGGTCCACCGACGGAGCGGGCGCAGACCAGCCGCGACGCGGTCGCGGTTGAGCCAGCCGAGGATGTCGGCGGACATCGCGGCGGCGGTGGAGGTGGTCGAGGTCGTCGCGGCCGGGGTGGCGACCGAGGACGGCGCCGCATCCGTCGCTGTCGCGGGCACCGCGAACAACAGCCCGAGCAGGGCCGTCAGGAGCAGTGTGGCCGCGAGGCGTCGTATGGGGGCCGCGGACGGTCGGCGCTGGGGGGTGGCGTCGATCATGAGCCTCTCGTAGGCGTCGGTGCGTGATGGCACCAGACTAGCCGAAAGCGCGGATCAGCGCCCGTAGCGGGCTGCCGCGCTCGCGTGGCTCGTCGCCACGTCCTCGCGGAGCGCGGTCGGCGCGAGCACCTCGACATCCTCGCCCCAAGACAGGATCCAGAGCCGGATCTCGACGGTCCCGGCCACCCGCGCGCGCCACTCGAGGGAGCCGTCGGGCAGCTCCGCCACCTTCTGCGACGGGTGCCAGACCGCCTCCCCGACGCGTGCCGCGACCTTGGGCGCGAAGCGCAGGACGACCTCGGTCGTCGGCTGGTCCCAGATGATGTCCCACGCCGGGCGGAGCGAAGCGGCGAGCTCGTCCTCGGCGGGCGCCTCGAAGCGCCGAAGCGTGAGCGAGAGGTCGACGATCCGCTCGACCTTGAACGTGCGCAGCGCCTCGCGACCCTCGTCGTACCCGATGAGGTACAGCGCGTGGGTCTCGAGCGACGGCTCGAGCAGGTATGGGCGGACGTCGCGCCACTCGGGCTCGCGGTCGCCGTCATAGCCCGCCGGCACGTACTGGAAGTGCACGACCCGCTGCTCGGCCCAGGCTCGGGTGAGCGCCTCGACCCGGCGGTTGTACGCCTCGTCGGTCCGGCGCCGGGCCATCTCGTCGAGGGTCCGCTCAACATGGCCGTGGAGCGCGTCCGGCAGGCCCTCCTCGAGCTTGGTGAACGCCGACGCGAGGCTCGGGTCGTAGCGGTCGGTGTAGCGGGTCATCAGCCGGGCCGCGAGGAAAACGGCCATCGCCTCCTGGAGCGTGAGCCGCAGGGCGGGCAGGAACGCGCCCGGCTGGACGCCCCACTTGCCGCCGCCGCTCCAGAGCGGGATCTGCATCTCGATCTGCAGCGCGTCGAGGTCGCGGTAGACCGTTCGCACCGCCATGCCCGTGCGCCGAGCGATCTCCTTGGGCGTCACGCCGGCCTCGCCGTGCGCGTGGAGCACGCGGAGCACCGTCAGCAGCCGCGCCAGCCGATCGCGCTTGCCCTCCAGGCGCTCTCCGTCCGGCGCGTCGAGGTCCTCGGTCATGGCCGTCCCTCCCTGTGTCAGCCTGGCAGCCGGATGGTCGTCGTGACGCCCCGGTCGATCGCGATGAGGCGGAAGCGGACCTCCGCGGTGAGCGCGCTGCTCGCGAGCCCGATGCCGGGCCCGTTGGCGAAGCCGTCGGCCTGGCCGAGCTCGCCGTCGGCGAAGATCCAGAAGTCGAGCTCGCCGCGCCAGCGTGACAGGTCTGTCTCGCCCAGGAGCAGCGTCACCTCCGGCAGCGCCGCTCGCAGCGTGGTCCCGTCAAGCGCGACGCGGCAGTGACGGGCGCGGGCGCCCTCGACGAACGCGAGGCCGGCGTCCTCGACCACCGTGCGCTGGGATGGCGCGAGCGCCGCCGAGAGCAGCTCGCGGTCCATGTCGTAACCCTGGCCCCTGGTGGGCGCGGAGACCCAGCCGTAGTTGGGGAGCAGGTTCCAGGCGGTCGAGCCAAGCCGTGCGAACCCCGTGCGCCCGAACGCGACGCCACTGGCGACGTACCCGTCCCAGCGGACGTCCATCCCCGAGCGCTCACCTGCGACGCTGAGCTGGCCTGTGAGCTTGCCGTCCACGGAGCTGTCCATCTGGAGCGTGACGTCGGCGCTCGGCCCGACGGCCAAGGGGCCGTCGCACTTAGGCGGCTCGAGGGTCGGGTCGGTCGGGCCGAACCGCGACGAGATGGCGGCCCGGTCACCCAGCGAGAGCTCGTTGTAGACCGCTGCGGCCGCGAAGGCGGTTCCGGCGACGAGCGTCGCGGCGACGCCCAGGGCAACGCCCGTGACGAACCGGCGACGGCGCGGCGCTCGGTCGCCCAGACGCCGGCGGGAGACGCCGATACCGGCGAACACGCCCGTGCCGAGCAGCGCGAGCAGCCACGGGTAGGCGGCCTCGGCCGAGGGGAGCAGCGTCTGGGGGCCGCGGCCCTCGAGCTGGGTCACGAGCCCCGCGATCGACGGCACCAGCAGGAGGATCGGCAGGAGGGCGAGCCATGCCATGAGCGCGAAGGCGCGCGGGCTCCGGGCCACGGGCGGCCACAGGACCGCGGCGACGGCGACCGCGATAGGCCCGCCGGCGGCGAGTCCGACGACCACGTCAACCGGTCCGCCCGGCCGATAGCCGAACAGGATCAGCCCGAACGCGACGAGCCAGAGGGCAGCCAGCACAGCCCCCAGGAGTCGCAGCTCGATGACGCGTACTCGCACAGGGGCGAGCATACCCAGCCTGCGCGAAACGGCCCGCCGAACGCCTTGCCGCGCTGCACCCGTGCGCCCGCGCGGACCACCCCGATCGGGCGCACCGACCGCCCCGGAACGGGTGCCCCGCAAAGTACTCGTGGGGTGGGACTCCCGGGTCATCGCCGGTCGGCAATCGTCCGCGCATAGTGGCCTCACCGCACCAAGCAATGCGGGAACGCACCAGACAACCTAGCGGGCGAGACGGTTCCCTCCCTCCTCCCGTCCCACCCGCAAGCCTTCCGAAGCGGCGCCGCTCCTCCTCCCGGCGTCGCTTCGGTGCGTCCGGCGATCGGTTTGGCGGGACGCGGGTTCCCGCTGGACGGCGGTCTCACCTCGCCGAGGCTGCCCGGTACAATTCCTCGGGCACACCCTGCAGGAGAGACGGACCACCCCATGCGCACCACCAAGGCCTTCGTCGGCCTCGCCCTCGCCGCCGCGCTCGCCGCGGCCTGCACCTCGGCTCCGGCCGCCACGCCGCTCGCGACAACCACCCCAGTCCCGAGCGCCGCGCCCACCGCCGCGCCGTCGGCCGCGCCGACCGTCGCCCCCACGGTCGCTCCGACGCCCACGCCGAACGCCTGCGCCCCCGGCAACCTGACCCTCAAGACGGCCGGCAAGCTGACCCTCGGCTCGGACAACCCCGCCTACCCGCCGTACTTCGCGCCGTCCAGCCCCAACCCGGCGCCGTGGGAGCTCGGCGACCCGAACAACGGCCAGGGCTTCGAGGCCGCCGTCGCCTACGCGATCGCTGACAAGCTCGGCTTCACGAAGGACCAGGTCGTCTGGGTCGCGACGAAGTTCGACAACGCGATCCAGCCCGGCGCCAAGGACTTCGACGTCTACTTCCAGGAGGTCTCCTACTCGGCCGACCGCTCGCAGGCCGTGGACCTCTCCGACGGGTACTACGACGTCGCCCAGGCGGTCGTGGCGCTCAAGGACAACAAGATCGCCGGCGTGTCCACGATCAGCGGCCTGAAGGACTTCGTCTTCGGCGCCCAGAAGGGCACCACGAGCTACGACCTCATCGGCGCGACCATCGCCCCGAGCAAGGACGCCAAGGTCTACCCGACCAACGACGCCGCGCTCAAGGCGCTGGGCAACGGCAACATCGACGGCCTCGTGACCGACCTGCCGACCGCGTTCTACATGACGGCCGCCCAGCTCGACAACGGCGTGATCGTTGGCCAATTCCCGGTCGCCCCCGGTGGCGAGCACTTCAGCGCCGTCCTCGACAAGGGCAGCACGCTCACCCCGTGCGTCAACAAGGCGATCGCGGCACTCAAGGCCGACGGGACCCTCGCCCAGATCACGCAGACCTGGCTGGCCGACAAGGCGAACGCGCCCGTCCTCACGCCCTGACGCGGCGGCAGACCGTGACGGACGGGGTCGGCGAGGCAGGTCACGGGGCGGCTCGACCGCCCCGGTTCGCCCGCGGGCCCCGTTTCGGTCTGGGGGCCGAGGGCGCCCGATCGCTCTCGATCGCCGCCGTCTCGACGGTTGTGGTCTTCGGCCTCATCGGCCTCGTCATCGTCAACGCTCCGGGCTGGCCCGCGTTCCAGCGGGCGTTCCTCAACGGGCCGATCTTCTGGGACTCGCTGCCCAAGGTGCTCAGCAAGTTCCTCGTCAACATCCAGCTGTTCCTGATCGCTGAGGTCCTGATCCTCGTCTTCGGGCTGCTGCTGGCTGTCATGCGGAGCCTGCCGGGGCCGGTGCTCTTCCCGATCCGGCTGCTCGCCACGGTTTACGTGGACGTGTTCCGCGCGCTGCCCGGGGTCCTCGTCATCTTCATGCTGGGCTTCGGGATCCCGTCGCTCAAGCTGCCGGGTGTGCCGAAGGACGAGTTCCTCTGGGCACTGGTGGCGTTGACGCTGCTGTACTCGGCTTACGTGTCCGAGGTGTTCCGGGCCGGCATCAACTCGATCCACCCGAGCCAGAACATGGCTGCGCGGTCGCTCGGCCTGTCGATGACGCAGTCCATGCGCTACGTCGTCGTCCCTCAGGCGGTCCGGCGCGTGGTCCCGCCGCTCCTCAACGACTTCATCGGCCTCCAGAAGGACACCGTCTTGGTGTCGTTCATCGGCGTCGTGGAGATCTTCAACGAGACCCAGATCCTCGAGGCGGCCAAGTTCAACTTCACGCCCTACCTCGCGACCGCCCTGGTCTTCCTCGTGGTGACCATCCCGTTGGCGCGCCTCACTGACTGGCTGCTCGCCCGGCAGCCGGACCGCGCGTTCGCTGCGGGAGTCAAGGCTGGGAACTCGACCGGCGGCGGCGTGGGCGGCGTGCTGTGACGAACGCGCTCCGGATCGAGGGCCTCTGGAAGTCCTTCGGCGCGCTCGACGTCCTCCAGGGGATCGACCTCGAGGTGGCCGAGCACGAGGTCATCGCGCTCATCGGTGCCTCGGGCAGCGGCAAGTCCACGCTGCTGCGGTGCATCAACCTGCTCGAGCCGATCGACGAGGGGCGGATCTTCATCGAGGGCGAGGAGATCACGGCCAAGGGCGTCGACCTCGATCGGATCCGCCGCCGGGTGGGGATCGTGTTCCAGTCGTTCAACCTGTTCCCGCACATGCGTGTGCTCGACAACGTCACGCTCGGGCCGCGCAAGGTCCTGCGGCGCAACAAGGCCGAGGCCGAGGCCGAGGCGATGCGCCTGCTCGAGCGGTTCGGCCTCGCCGAGAAGGCGGACCAGCTGCCGGACCGGCTCTCCGGTGGCCAGCAGCAGCGCGTGGCGATCGTCCGAGCGCTCGCGATGCAGCCCGACCTCCTGCTCCTCGACGAGGTCACCTCTGCGCTCGACCCCGAGCTTGTCGCCGAGGTGCTCAACGTGGTCCGCGAGCTCGCCGCCGGCGGCATGACGATGCTCATCGCCACCCACGAGATGGGCTTCGCGCGCGACATCGCGAGCCGGGTCTGCTTCCTCGACGCCGGCCGGATCCTCGAGCAGGGGCCGCCAGAGCAGATATTCGCGGAGCCCCGCGAGGCGCGCACCCGCCAGTTCCTCAACCGGATCATCGAGGCGGGGCGGCTCTAGGCGTTCGCCGCGGTCCCACGATGGGCGGCTTCGCTGACCCTTCGAGCGCCGCCCATTCCCCACTGGTATTGGTGGTGGTCGAAGGCAGAGGTATCGGTCGCTGGGAGCCCTGCCGCGGCCCACGGTCCTGCACATGAGCCTCGCCAGGACGATGTGGCGAGCTTGGGCTCGCGGTCGAGAGGAGGCCGGCACCCTTGGCTCGGTCCCTTCCGGATCCCCGGCGTTGAGTTCGGGGCCTTCGTGCATCGCCTTGGCGGCCTGTGACCGGCCAGCGGTCACTCCAGTGCACGTGACCGCCCACCGGTCCTCCCAGCGCACGACCACGCCGCCGCGGGCCGATTCGGGGCGATTTCGTGCGCCACGGTGACCGCCCAACGATCACAAGCGCTGGAATGACCGCTGGGAGCACGTTCGGCGCCAGAAGCGGACCCGGACGCCCCAGCTGACCCGGGACGCCACGGCGGCGGCACTCCTCAGCGGACCCGGCACGCCTCCACGAACGCCGCGAACAGCGCCTCGAACGCCCGCGGCGTTGACTCCGTGCGCTCAGGGTGGCACTGGACCGCAATCCGCCACGGACCGGCGGTCGCCTCGAACGCCTCGATGATCGGGCCGGCCAGGCTGTCCGCGAACGCTGCCGCCGTGAACGACGGAGCAAGGTCCTCGGGCCGCACAGCCTGGTGGTGGTAGCTGTTCACGCTGAGCGCGGTGCCCGACGCGCCCGGGTCCAGGATGCGCGCGGTCGTCGTGCGCGGCACCAGCCGGAGCGGGTGGGTCAGGGCCGGACCGTGTCCCCAGCCCGGCCCCTGATGCCCGTCCACGTGCTGGAGCAGCGTCCCGCCGGCGAACGCGTTCATCACCTGGAAGCCGCGGCAGATCCCCAGCACCGGGATTGCCCGCGCCTCGGCGATGGCGAACGCGGCGGCCTCGAGCTCGTCACGCTCGGGCTCGATGTCGAGCGAGCCTTCGTTCGGTCGGCCATACCGGGCAGGATCGAGGTCCGCGCCGCCCGCAATAAGCAGGCCGTCCATCTGGGCGAACGCCCCGCCGCGGTCCGCGGCCGACGACGTCGCATCGAGCGGGATCGCGACCCCGCCGTGCCGGGTGACCGCATCCACGTACAGGGCGATCTTGCGCAGGGTGAGCTCGGGCTCGGTCTCCGCGTGGGCAGCCATGACGGTGATCACGATCCGGGGCGGGCGGGCTGCGGGGGGCATGTCGCGCAGGATAACGGCTCGCCGGGCGCCGGCTCGGGCGAGTCGCGGCGGGTGGCGCGCTCAGCCGCCAGCGCCGTCAGCCGCCGGCGGACGCGCTCGGCGCGGGCGAGGGGCTGCTCCCGTCGGCCGGGGGATCGGTCGGGGGCCCGAGGTACTCGGTCGGCTCGGGCGTCACGTCCAGGCCGGACTCGGTGGCTTCGGGCGGCGGCGAGTACGTCCCGTACGGCAGGACCTTGAGCACCCACCCCACCTGGAGGTTGTTCGGGGCGTACTTGGGCGACTCCGGGTTGAGCGTCGGGTACTTGTCGCGATTCCAGAACGCGATGTCCCGCGGCTTCGTGTGGAACTTGCGGGCGATGACTGTGAGGTTGTCGCCTGACTTCACGGTGTACGCGGCGAACGTCGGAGCCGGCGTGGGCGTCGGCGGGCCGGGCGTGGGCGTCGGCGTTGCCGGGGGCCCCAGGGTGGGCAGCGGCGTGGCGTCGGGCGCCGCCGTGGGTTTCGACGCCATCTGCAGACAGCCGCCGAGCGGTACCGCCAGCGCGGCGAGCGCGAGCAAGACGATGAGTCGGTGGCTGATCGGGCCTCGGGTGGGCATTCGGGTTCTCCGCGCGATAGCCCGAGTGTGACGCAAACCGCGCCGGGGCGGTGACGAGGCGTCGCAGGCCGGCGCGCGGCTACTCGATGATGGTCGGCTCGTCGACCGGCGTCGGCTCGGACAGCGTGTACCGGTCGGCGACGGCGAGGCCCTCGCGGGCGGTGCAGACGCGGTCGCGGCCCTTGAGCTTGGCGACGCGGCAGGCACGGTCGGCGGCGAGCAACACGTCGTCCGCGTCGCCGCCGTCTGCTGGGAACGATGCCGTCCCGATCGAGGCGGAAACCTTCAGGCCCAATTGCTCCCACCGGGTCCCGGGGCCGCCGACGGCCCGGATCGCGGCCTGGATCCGCTTGGCAGCGTAGGCGAGTCCGTCAGGTCCTTCCTGCTGCCTGCGGGCGTGAAGGTCGGGCTCGGTGCGCGGCAGGAGCACCGCGAACTCGTCGCCGCCGTAGCGGAAGACGGCGTCGGTGTCGCGCGCAGCCCCGGTGATCGCCGCGGCGATCTCGCGCAGCATCCGGTCGCCGTCCTGGTGGAGCTCCGCTGTCTCGTTGAACGAGCTGAACTCGTCGAGGTCGATCATGACGAGACCGAACGGCTCGGCCTCCGCAACGCTCGCGGCCAGCTGCTGCTTGAACGCGAGGTGGTTGAGCAGGCCCGTGAGGCCGTCCGTCGCGGCGCGCACCTCGACCGCCGAGAAGACCTCGGCGTTGCGCAGTGCGATCGACACCTGTGCCGCGAACAGCTTGACGAGGTCGAACTCCTCGCTTGTGAATGACCGGTGGCCGAGCCGCTCGAGCGTCAGGACGCCCGCCGCCGACTTGGGACCGAGCAGCGGCACCACGATGAGACTGCCCTCCATCGGCCCGCTCCGGAAGTGGTTGACGCGGGAGTCGGCCAGCTCGCTCTCGATGAGCACCGGCTGGTTGTTCTCCACGACCCACGGCGCGATGCCCTGCTCGCCGGGCTCCCAAGGCTGCATGTAGTCGTCGCGGTGCTTGCCCTGGGCGGTCAGCGGCTTGAGCAGGCCGCTCGCCCGGTCCACGACCTCGATCGCCATGTTGTCGCAGGCGATCAGCGCGCCGAGCCGCTCCGTGATCTGGTCGAGCACGGCGCGCGAGTCGAGCGTCGTCAGGATGGCCTCGGTCGTGCGCAGGAGCTCGCGCTGGGCGCGGAGCTGGCGCTCGAGGGCCTCGGCCTGCTCGCGGAGGCGCTCGGTCGCGTCGGCGTTGGCCATCGCCTGGGCCGCGAACGAGGCGTAGATGACCAGGAGCCGCAGGTCGTCCTCGGTGAAGTGGCGCAGCGCGCCGTACGCGAGGACGACGACGCCCATACAGGTGCCCTCGTGGACCATCGGCGCGAGCAGCATCGACTCGTCAGCGTCGGGCTTGGTCCCGGGGATCGTGATGGCGCGCGGGTCGTTCGCGCTGTCGTCCACCAGCTGCGGGACGCGGAAGCGGGCGACCCAGCCGGTGATGCCCTCGCCGACCTGCACCGTCAGGTCGTCCATCTTCTCGCCGGTGTAGTCGGCCGAGAGGCCCAGCCAGGCGACCGGCACCAGGTTCGCGTCGCGCACGCGGTAGACGCGCACGTTGTCGTACTCGATCAGCTGGCGGAGCTCGGTCGCGATGGCGTGGCCGATCTCCTGCTCGGTGGTGAGGCCCGACAGCCGCGCGCCGAGGCGCTGGATCGCCTGCAGCTGGGCGGCCCACGCGGCCATGCGGCCGAAGGTGCGCGCGGAGCGGATGGCAATGGCGGCGTCGCCGGAGAGCGCCTCCGCGGCATCGAGGTCCACCTCGCGCCAGCGGAACGGCCGGTCGTGGGCGAGGTACATCGTCCCGTGGAGCTCATGGCCGTCCACCAGCGGCGCCACGAGCAACGTGTCCACGCCCTCCTGGATCCCAGCGGCACGGAGCGGGCTGATCGAGCGGCCGGCGTCGCCGCCGAGCAGCAGGACCGGGCGCCGGGCGGGCACATCGCGCTGGCCGACGCGCGCCTCCTCCATCTCGCGGGCGATGTCCAGGAACGCCGCGGAGAACCCGATGCTGCTCGGGATGGTGACGCGCCCGTCGCCATCATGGAGCACGACCGCCACGCGGTCCGCGCCAAACAGCACGCGGGCGTGGTCGCAGAGGTCGCGCACGACGTCGCCCACGTCCAGGCGCGAGGCCAGGTCCGTGGCCACCCGGCGCAGCGCCTCCGAGCGGCGGAGGCGGCCGGCAGCCTGCTCGGTCGCGGCGGCGCCGCGGATGATCACGGCCAGCGTCCGGGCGATCGCCAGGGCGAGTCGGCGACCGTCGTCAGGCCCCAGCTGGACCGCGCCCGCGAGCACGAACACGCCCCACGGCGCCTCGCCACCGGGGATGCGCACGACGAGCTCGTCGGTGCCGAGGCCCAGGATCGGTGCCGGGCCTGCGGTGCCGGGTCGCGCATGGATGGGCTCGGGCGACTCGAGCGCGAGCGAGAGGACGTTCCGTTCCGGGGGAAGCGACCGCAGGACCAGGCCCGGGCCGCTCTCCGCCGCCGTGGCGCGCGGGACCAGGCCGCCGGGACGGCGCTCCCAGACGCCGACGAGCGCAGCGCCTGTGGCCGAGCGGATGCGCCGGCACGCCTCGTCAAGGGCAGGATCGAGGCCCGAGGGGAAGGAAGCGACCTCGGCGAGATCTGCGAGGAGGTCCACGCCGGCCGAGGTCTCGGCCAGGGTCGAGGGGAGGGCAGGGCCGTGACGGCCGGGACGGCCCGTGAACGCTCCGCCGTCACCGGGCGCGATCGCAGCGTCCGACGCGGCCGCGGCAAGGAACCGCTGCAGGTCCGTCAGCCGGTAGCGCCGGTCACCGCGCTCGTTGATGCGGTAGTAGCGCAGCCTCCCGGCGTCGCTCCAGGCCCGGATCGTGTTGGGGTGCACGCCCAGGACGCGGGCCGCCTTGGTGACGGTCAGCGTCGCATCGCCGGGGCGGGCGGGCCTCGGCGCGGTCGGCGGCTGAGTGTGGGATTTAGGAAGCATGCTGTTCCGCAGAGCGTCCACGACTTCACAGCAATTGCCAATAGGACGTTCCTCCCATTCTTGCCATGAAGGCCTCGAATCAGGGGGTCCGATGGCATCGGGGAGGCGGGAGGGCGACTGGCGCGGTGCGCGAAGGCAAGTCGCGGAGCTGGGAGGCGCGGTCAGCGGTCCTCGGCGGGGCCACTCGGGCCGCCGGTCGCGCGGATCCAGGCGAGGGTCGCCACGACCGCCACGACCGCGACGAGGGCGACGACCGCGATGGCGAGCCCTGGGTTGCCCGCGAGTGTCGCCGCCTGCCCGGCGCGCGGGTCGCCGATGCCCGCTTGGGACGGGGCGGGGGAGTCGGCGAGGGCGAGCGAGGCGGCGGTGAGCCACGTGGCGGACACGGCCGCGAGCGCCGCGGCGGTGCGGGCTGCGATCCGCAGGAGGCGGGCCGGGGCGCGGTGCCGGTCCACCGTCAGGCCACCAGGCCGATGACGGTCCAGACGAGCCCGACCGTCGCGACGGCGACCCCGCCGCCCATGAGCAGCGCGCCGAGGCGTGTCGAGGTTCGATGGCCGGCCGCCAGGACGCGCATCGCCTCGGCGGGCTCGAGTGTGGTGAGGACGAGCGGGCGACCCATGCCGGGCCGGAGGATTGGCGTGCCGTCGGGCCCGAGCGTGGGGACGCCCAGGGCGAGCGCGTGGTCCACCGTGCTCAGCAGCTCAACCTGGAGGCGCGCTGACGTGGTCGCGGGCGTGCCCTCGGGAACGAGGTCGGGGATCTCGCCGGCGGTCCCCTCCGACTCGCGGACCACCACCACCAGCCCTTCATCGAGCGCGTCGCCGTCGATGGCGATGGTCGCGAGGCCACCCGCGAGCCCGAACGGGACGACCTCCCGGTTGTCGGTGACGGTGCGCCATTTCGAGCCGTCGCGGAGCTCGAGGCGCGAGCGCCGGAAGATCAGCGGCCGCTCGTTCTCGTCGAGGAACTCGTGGTCGCTGTCGAGCCGCCCGCCCACCCCCACGTACCGGGGCGCGCCGCTCGCAAGCCGTACGGCCTCGTCCACGGCGACGACCGGCGTTGAGGCGAGGATGCGGCCGACGCGCGCACGGGCGCCGAGACGGCGGACCAGGATCCAGCCGGTGGCGAACGCGACCAGTCCGGCGACGAGCAGAAGGAGGGACGTCACCCGACCGATGATACCGGCGCTCCGGGACGGGGCCGGGCGGCGGTCGGCGCGGGGAATCAAACGGCCCGAAGGAACCTACTCGACGCGTGGACGTTGATGTCATCGCCGCCGTTAGCATCGCTCAGCCCCTTCGGACCGCTTGCCACGCTACGGGTTTGCGGCCGGGCGGGTCAATCCGCTTTTCCACCTATTCGCAGGCAGGACCCCGCATGGCTGCCAGTTGTCCACAGGCCGTCCACAACGGGCGCCGTCGCCCGGCTCCCGAGGCACCCCTGGGCGCCTCAGCGCAGGCCGCGCCCCGTGAGCGGGTCGATCGCCTGGACCAGCCCCGAGAACGCCGTCAGGACGAGCTGGCCGCCCACGAGCTCCGCCGCGGCCACGACATCGCTGTGCGCGACGCGCCAGGCCACCTCGCCCGACGGCTCGAGCGCGAACGTCTCGATCTCGGCTTGGAGGATCGCGTGCGGCAGGCGCGGCGAGCCGAGGATCGTCACGATCGGCGAGGCCGAGCGGTGGCTCCAGCGCAGCTCGCCCGTCCGAGCGCCCAGTGCATAGCAGTGGAACCCGTAGGTCACGAGCAGCAGCCCCTCGGTGTCCCAGAGGAGCCCGGCCGGCTCGTCGCTGATCGTGGACGCGAGGCGCACCGTCCACGGGCCGGACGGCGTCTCGACCCGCAGCTCCGCGCGACAGCGGCGGTCCGGGTCGGGGCCAGCGAGCTCGCCATGGTCGGTGAGCGGGCCGCCGGTCTCGGTCAGCGCGAAGACCGCGGCGCCCTGGCCCGAGCCTGCCCAGCGGAACGATGCGCGAAGGCCGCCCGGGAAGGCGACGACGCGATGGCGGACCTCGGACGCCACGGGCCTGGCTAGGCGTCGTGCGCGGGCTGGGCCGGCGGGACGAGACCCGCCTGCTCGGCCTGCACGTCAGCGTGCCGCCGCTCCTCGCAGATGGGCGCCACGTGCGCGTTCGCGAGCATCAGCAGCGTCCGCGGCGCCACGGGGAAGACAGCGGTCGCGGTTCCGGCAGCCGCCCAGACTGTCTGGAAGCGCCCGAGGTCGGGGTCCATGATCACGCGCAGCCCGCTGCCGTGGCCGATGGGCGGGATCCCGCCGATCGTGTACCCGGTCAGGTCCTTCGCCTCGGCGGCCGTCGCGCGGCGAACGTCCGGCTCGCCGGACACCGCGGCCAGGCGGGCGAGGTCCACGCGGTTGGGCCCGGACACGAGGCACAGGATGGGCCGGTGGCCCTCCCCGCCGGGCGCCACGAACACCAGTGACTTGACGATCTGCCCGATCTCCGCGCCCACAGCACGGGCCGCGTCCTCGGCGGTGTGCGTGCCCTCGGGGAAGTCGTGGATGTCGAGGGTGACGCCCTTCTTCGCGGCGGCGTCGATCACACGCTGGACGGCGGGGTGGAGGGGGGTCTCGGGCACGGCGGCGAGTCTACATGACGGCCACTGCGTGACGCGCCTCCGGGCGGGGTACGGCGGGGTGCGGCCAGCGAGCGGCTCGACGACGTGCAGCTGTGCACCACCTGCACCCTCGCCACGGACCTGCTCGCTTAGGACACCGGCTCGGCCATCGAACCGCGCCATCTGGGCCCCACGAAGGACTTCTGGCAGGAATCGGCGACGGAATCTGGCCAGTGCACCGGCCGGTCGGCCGCGCACGTCGCCCAGGGTGCGCCTGCAGCACATCTGCGGGAATCGGGCTCGCTGGCGGGTACGATCCGCTCGATGGCCACGTCGGACGCCGCACCGCGCCACATCCTCGTCGTCGCCGACGGCGATGTGGCTTCGCGCGCGGAGCTCGACGCGGCGTGGACCACCTGGTCCGAGGACATCGCGTCCGTGATCGCCGCCGACGGCGGGTACGTCCGGGCGGTCGCGCTCGGCCTCGCGCCGGGCGTGCTCGTGGGTGACCTCGACTCGCTCCCCCCGGACGCCCTCGCGGCCGCCGAGGCCGCAGGCACACGCATCGAGCGGTTCCCGACCGACAAGGACGAGTCCGACGCCGAGCTCGCGCTGCTCGAGGCCGTCTCGCTCGGCGCCACGCGCGTGACCGTGCTTGGCGCGTTCGGCGGGCCACGTCTCGACCACGCGCTCGCCAACCTGTGGCTCCTCGCCCACCCAGCGCTCGCTGGCCTCGACCTCGTCCTGCTCGACGCTCGCGCCCGCGCGCGCCTGCTCACGGCACCCGCCCCGAACGGTGGCTCGGTCGAGCGGGCGCTCCCCGGCCGGCTCGGCGCGATCGTCTCGCTGCTGCCGTTCGGCGGCGACGCGGAGGGGATCACGACCCGCGGCCTCGAGTACCCGCTCCGGGACGAGCCGCTGCGCATCGGGCCCGCTCGCGGCCTGTCCAACGTCCGGGTCGCGGCCGATGCGTCGGTCCTGCTCCGCGCCGGGCGGCTGCTGATCGTGGAGCGGCCCGCCTGAGGGTGCCCGGTGCGCTCGCACGCGGCGTCGGGTCTATGCTCCGGCGATGAGCATGCCCATCGTTGGCGACGTCGCGCCTGACCTCGCCCTCCCCGACGAGCACGGCACCGTGCACCGCCTCGCGGACCGCCGCGGCTCCTGGACGGTCATCTACTTCTACCCGGCGGATGACACCCCCGGCTGCACGACGGAGGCCTGCCAGTTCCGCGACCTCCATGACGAGATCGGCGGTCTCGACGCGCAGATCTGGGGCATCAGCCCCGACGGGAGCGGCAGCCACGCCGCGTTCCGCGCCAAGTACGGGCTGCCCTTCACGCTGCTCTCCGACGAGGACCACGCCGTGGCCGAGGCATATGGCGCCTGGGGCGAGAAGAAGAACTACGGCCGGACGTACCTCGGGATCATCCGCTCGAGTTGGCTCGTGGGCCCTGACGGGACGGTCGTCGCCGCATGGCCCAAGGTCAAGGCCGACGGCCATGCCACCGAGGTCCTCGACGCCCTGCGCGCCGGTGGCGCGGGCTGAGCCGGACATGGAACGAGGCCTCGCTCGTGGGGGGATACGAGCCAGGCCTCGACAGGCACATTACCACAATCTGCAAGGCGAGTAGGTCAAATGACGCAGGCTTCCGAGGTCATCGCCAGCACCTGGCGGCCGGCCCGCTTCATGGTCATCGTGGCCCATCCGGACGACGCCGATTTCGGGCCTGCGGCGACCGCCGCGAAGTGGATCGACGAGGGTTCCGAGGGCTGGCTCGTCTGCTGCACGAGCGGCGACGCCGGCGCCGACGACTGGCGCACCGACCCGCTCGAGCTCGCCGCCACCCGTGAGGCGGAGCAGCGCGCGGCGGCGGACGTCGTGGGGTATGCGGGCGTGTCGTTCCTGCACCAGCCCGACGGCGCGCTCGCCAACGACCTCGCCCTGCGCGAGCAGCTCGTCCGTGAGATCCGCACGTTCCGGCCGGACGCGGTCCTGTGCGTCGATCCCGAGACGCTCTTCTACTCGGATGGCGGCGTGAACCACGTGGACCACCGGACGGCGGGGATCGCCGCAGTGGACGCCGTCTACCCGGCGGCGCGCAATGGGCTCTCGTTCCCGTGGCTTGCTCGCGACGGGCTGCTGCCGCACAGCGTCCGACGCCTGTTCCTCTTCTGGTCGAACCACCCCAACGCCGTCGTCGACACGGGCGCCACCCTCGATCGCAAGCTCGGCGCGCTGCGAGCGCACGCGAGCCAGATCCGCCACCCCGAGCGCCTCGAGCCGCGGATCCGCGAGTGGGCGCGCGAGGAGGGCGGGCCGATCGGCGCCGAGGCCGCGGAGGCGTTCCGCGTGATCGTCATCGACGAGGACGAGTCCGACGCCGAGACCGAGGGCGAGGCGGCGGGCTGATCCCGAGCCTGTCGGCCTCTGCTGGGTCGCCGGCTCCTGCCTACCGCTCCTCGAGCATCGCCGGGCGGGCGCGGCCCCAGGCGTCCCAGAGCTCCGAGAGACCGGCAGCGCTCGGCCCCAGCGCCGCCTCGAGGCGCTCGAGCGAGAGGTCGTCGGCGCGCTCGGCGAGCCAGACGTCGGCGCGCGCGGTCGCACCCTCGAAGAGTGCAGCCAGGGCCGCCTCGCTGGGCCACGTGCGGATGCGCATCCGGTCCAGGCCGGCATAGCCCACGGCGAGCGCGAGGTCACGGGCGCTCGGGACGCGATCGTCGACGAAGCCCTGCATCCCGTCGAAGCGGAACCCGAGTGAGGCGAGGGCCCGCACGATCTCCTGCTGTTCCTGACCGCTGAAGAGGTCCCACAGCGGGTGCTCCTCATCGGTGTCGAGATAGCCGTCCTCGATGGCCCGTGCGGTGACCGCGTCAACGAACTTGGCGATGCGCACGTGCCAGGCTGCCGTCGTCGACGGCTCGCCCGCTGCGAGACGCGCGACGAGCTGCTCCCGGGCTGCCGCATCGCCGCGCAGGACCAGCAGGATCACCGGCGTGCGTTCGGCGCCATGGGCGGACTCGGGGTTCTGGTAGTACCCCGGCTGCGGGTCACTTGGCCAGTGCTCCTCGCGGCCGCCATCGGTCGCCTCGGGCGGAGGCGCCACCGGACGCTCGCGCTCCTCGCAGGCGGCGAGCGATTCCCGCGCGGCGCGGCAGGCCGACTCTGCGCGCTCGGACGAGATCCGGGCCGCGTGCGCCTCGAGGTCGAGCCGTTCGAGGTCGGCGGCCTGGCGTCGCAGCTCGTCGGTCCCGGACTGCACGCGCCGGACTGCGTCGTGGGCGGCCGTGTTGACCCCGCTCACCGCGGTCAGCCACTCGCGTGCTGCGGCCTCGGCCGCCTCGGCCGAGGCCGTGTCGCTGTGCCGGGCCCTGAACTGCGCGTGCAGGCGCTCCTTCTCTGCGGCGAGCCGTCGCGGGTCAGCCAGCGCCCCGGCCTCCTCGACCCGCGCCTCGAGGTCCGCGTGCGCGCGCTGGGCGTCACGGAGGCGGTCGGCGAGGCTGCGGGCCGCGTCACGCGCTGCGTCTGCCGCCGTGCAGGCGACGCTCGCTTGGGACCGCTCGGCGGCGCACGCGTCGGCGGCGGTCGAACCGCGGCCCGTCTCGGCGCCGCCCCGCGACCCGCCCCTGGGCGCTCGCCCGGCGACGATCGGGATGGCGACCACGAACGGGGCGAGCGACGGACGCGGCTCCGGCACGGGCGGGCGGGCGCGAACGGCGAGGTCGGGCCGGCTGCGCCCGACGTCCACGCGGCTGGGCAGGGCGAGGCGGGTGCGGGCGTCCGGCGTGTGGTCGGGCTCGGCATGTGCCGGGTACTCGCTGCGGGCGGTGGCCTCCGCCCAAGACGACGGCCGCTCGGCGACCGCGACCGCGGGTCGGGACGAGGCAACGGGACCCGACGCCGCAGCCGGGCCCGACGAGCTTGCCGCCGCCAGGCCGCGACCCGCCGCGGCGCCGGACCCGACGGCCTCGGTGGCGACGCGGCCGCCCGTGGCGATGGGGATCCCGACCGTGCGCGCTGGCATGGTGGCAGGCGCCGATGGAACGCGTGTTCGTGTTTCGGACGGTCCGAGGGGCGCCACGGGGCTCGCGGCATTCTCGGCCGCCGCGCCGAGGACGGGTAGGCCGAGATAGGCGTCCTCCTCGGGCGAACCAGGCGCGTACTCGGTGGCGCGCACGCGCCGGGACACGACGCTGGCGGTTTCCCGCGGTGTCATGGCGTGCGGCGTCACGGTGACCTTGACCACCGGTCGGAAGAGAGAGCGGGGCCGCACCACGGCAAGGAGCACGGCTCCGACGGTGATGCCGAGGGCTAGGCCGAGGGCCAAGAAGCCGATCTCGGACGGGCTCACGGGACTCCCACTGGGGCCCGGCAACGGGACTGCGGGCCTGCGGCGAGCGTAGCTGCGCAGCGCGTGCGCGTCAACCGACGAATCGGCCGCCGCGACAGGGATACGAGAACGCCGCCGCGGCGGGCCACCGGCCCGGCAACGGGCCTTCGAGAGCGCCCGCGGGACATTGCAATTGGGCCGCGGATCCCGTCCGTGGCGCACGAACTGCTGTGCAGCAGGCCCTCCGGCTTGCTACTCTCTGCCGGTCGGCGGAGACCCCGCCGCGGTTTCCCGTCGCCCATCAAGAGCCCATCGCAGAGGCCCGACCGCTTCGTGACCCTCGATCAGACGCAGGAGTTCCTCGTCCAGCCGGTCGACGCGTCCTGGCTCCAGTGCAATATCGAGTGCCAGGAGGCCTGTCCCGTCGGCACAAACTGCCGGGGCTACCTCAACCTCGCCGCCGAGGGGCGGTTCGAGGAGGGGTACCTGCTCGCGCGCGAACCGAACCCCGTGGCCGCGATGTGCTCATACGTGTGCTCTGCCCCGTGCGAGCGCGCATGCCGCCGCGGCGACATCGACCGCCCGCTGGCGATCCGCGCCATGAAGCGGTTCCTCGTCGAGTGGCACGAGGCCTCGGGCATCCCGGACGTGATGCCCGCCATCACCCCCCGCGAGGAGCGGGTCGCGGTGATCGGCGCTGGCCCGGCCGGCCTCGCCGTGGCGCGGGAGCTCGCGGTCAAGGGCTACCTCGTCACCGTCTACGACAGCCTGCCCTACGGCGGCGGAACGCTGCTGATGGGCGTCCCCGCGTTTCGCCTACCGCGCGAGGCGATCGAGATGGACGTCCGCCTCGTCGAGCGCCTGGGCGTCACGTTCGTCTTCGACGCCACGATCGGCGTGGACGTCACGTTCGAGGACCTCCAGCGCGACTTCGACGCCATCGCCATCTGCGCGGGCGCGATCAACCCCGTGTACCTCGACATCCCGGGCGCGGACCTCGACGGGGTGCTCTACGGCGTCGACTTCATGAAGAAGGCGAACCTCGGCCAGGAGGTCGAGGTCGGCCAGCACGTGGTGGTCGTCGGCGGCGGCTACACCGCGATGGACTGCGCGCGCACGAGCCTGCGCTTCGGTGCCGAGAACGTGACGATCGCCTACCGGCGGACCCGCTCGGAGCTGGTCGTGGACGAGGAGGAGCTGGGCGAGACCGAACTCGAGGGCGTCCGCATGGACTTCCTCGTCAGCCCGATCGAGTTGCTCGGCGAGGACGGCAAGCTCGCGCAGATCAGGTTCATCCGCAACAAGCTCGGCGAGCCGGACGCCTCGGGCCGCCGCTCGCCCGTGCCGATCCCGGGCTCCGAGTTCACGCTCCCGTGCGACACGATCATCCCGGCCGTCTCGCAGGCCGCGGACCTCTCGTTCCTGCCGGTGGAGTCTTCCTTCGAGGTCAACCGTGGCCGGATCAAGGTGGACCCGGCCACGTACGCCACGAACGTGCGCGGCGTCTTCGCCTGCGGCGACTTCGTGACCGGCCCCACGACCATGATCGAGTCGGCCGGCCATGGCAAGAAGGCGGCCTACGCGATCGACCGCTACCTCGACGGCCGCACGGACGTCACGATCACCCCGAACGTCAAGATCACCAGCTCCTGGCGCCACGAGATGCCCGAGCTGTACGACGTCCTGCCGCGCCAGCACATTCCCGTGCTCGCGGTCGCGGCCCGGATGCCCAGCACCGACCCCGCTGTCAACTTCACGACGCCGGTCGAGCTCGGCTATGACGCAACAGCAGCGGTGGCCGAGTCCACGCGCTGCCTGATGTGCAACTACAACATCTGGTTCGACCCGTTCCGGTGCGTGCTGTGCGGCGCGTGCGCCGACGTCTGCCCGGAGGGGGTCATCCACATGGTGGATGTGAACCAACTCAAGACCGAGGGGCTGCTCCCCGAGGTCGAGGAAGCCTATGGCTGGGCCAACGGCGCAGCCATGATCCTCGACGAGGAGCGGTGCATCCGCTGCGCCCTGTGCGTGAAGCGGTGCCCCTTCGATGCCATCACCATGGAGCGGTTCGAGCTCCAGGAGATCTCGAGCGACGGTCGGCTCTACAAGGAGTCCTACCGTGACGCGCAACTCGCCGGGACGGCCGGCGTGGCAGGAGGAGCGTAGGTGAGCTTCCTGGAGCGGGTCGACCACTCCATCCGGCGCAGCCCGGTGTGGCGGTCGATCTTCCGCAACCCGTACCCGAACGACGAGCGTTCGCGCGCGTACGCGGTCATGAACAACGTGTTCCTGCACCTGCACCCTGTGCGGGTCCGGCAGCACGCGGTCAAGTTCGCCTACACGTTCTGCCTCGGCGGCCTCAGCTTCTTCCTGTTCCTCGTGCTGACGGTCACCGGCGTGTACCTGATGTTCTTCTACATCCCATCAGACACACAGGCCTACTCGAACATCCTCGACATCCAGTCGCGGGTGGTGTTCGGCCTGCTGACACGGAACATCCACCGGTGGGCCGCCCACCTGATGGTGTTCTTCGTGTTCCTGCACATGATGCGGGTCTTCTACCACGGGGCCTACAAGCCGCCGCGCGAGTTCAACTGGGTCGTCGGCGTGGTGCTCCTGTTCCTCACGATCATGCTCTCGTTCACGGGCTACCTCCTCCCGTGGGACCAGATCGCCTACTGGGCCATCACGATCGGCACGAACATGGCCGGCTACGCGCCGCTGTTCAACACCCCCTCCAAGCTGCTGCTCCTGGGCGGCATCGAGGTGGGCCAGAACACGCTGTTGCGGTTCTACGTGCTCCACATCATGGTCTTCCCGTTGGTTGCCGCGATCTTCCTGGCCGTCCACTTCTGGCGGATCAGGAAGGACGGCGGCATCTCCGGCCCGCTCTGAGCCGAGGCTGACGACATGACCGAGACCAAGCAGCCCGAAACGCGCACCGTGGCGCCGGTCGACCCGGCACGGCGCACCGAGATTGACAAGCAGCGCGTGCCCATGTCGGCGCGCCCGTACCGCCTGCTCGCGCTGGTCAAGCAGGACGCGGTCGTGCGGGTCCAGAAGGAGCCGGACGACACGGTCATGACCTGGCCGCACCTGCTGGCCATCGAGTTCATGGCGGCCGCCCTGATGAGCATTTTCCTGCTCATCATGGGCCTGATCATGAACGCGCCGCTCGAGGACCTCGCCAACGGGAACATCACCCCGGCCGTGGCGAAGGCGCCCTGGTACTTCCTGGGCCTCCAGGAGCTGCTCGCCTACTTCCACCCGACCGTCGCGGGCGTGCTCGTCCCGACGTTCGTGCTGGTCGGCGCGGCTCTGATCCCGTTCATCGACCGGGCCAACATCCTGGCCACCCGCCCCAGCGACCGGAAGACCATCGTGGTCCTGTTCTCGATGTTCTGCGCGCTCGGCCTGTTCGTCACCTTCGTCGGGATCTTCTTCCGGGGTCCCGGCTACGCGTTCGTCATCCCGTATCTCGATTTCTTCTCGATCGGGACGCCGGGCCTGCACTTCGCCCTCTGAGCCGAAGGACACCGGAGTTATGAGCAACTACTCGGTCGAGCCCGCGAGCAAGCCCCAGGCGCTCACGAAGGAGGCCATCAAGGCCATCCGCCATGAGCAGGTCCAGGGCGTCTCGCGCCGCGAGCTCCTGCGGGGCTCCCTGGCGGCCGCGATGGGCCTGTGGCTCGTCGAGGTCACTGCGGGCACCATCGGCTTCCTGTGGCCCAACCTCCAGGGCAAGTTCGGCGGTGACGTCGTCGTCGGCGACTTCGCCTCGATCAAGACCGCCAACGCCACGCTGCCCCTCGACCAGGGGTTCCCGGCCTACGTCAGCTCGGCGAAAGCGTTCGTGGTCCTCGTCGACCCGTCGCAGCAGCGCTTCCTTCAGGGCGCTGATATCACCGGTGACGGCACGTCGGTCAATGTCCGGGCGCTCTACCAGCGCTGCCCGCACCTCGGCTGCAAGCCCAACCCGTGCCAGAAGAACTTCTGGATGGAGTGCCCCTGCCACGGGTCGCGCTACGACCGGCTCGGCATCAAGGCGCTCGGCGCCCAGTACGGCCCCGCGCCGCGGTCCATGGACCGGTTCGCCACCAAGGTGGACGGCAACGGCGTCCTGACCATCAACACCGGCAAGATCACCCTTGGCCCGCTCCCGATCGCCGTGGGGCAGCCGGGGATCATCCCGCCGCGCACCCCCACCGGGTGCATCTAGTCCTTCGTCGCCCACCAGCGTCCGCCGCCCACCGAGGAGTCAGATGACCGACCAGCCCGGCCGCCAGCACGAGGAGCGCCTGCCCGCGCCGCGGCCGTCGTCGGCGCCCGTGCCGGCCTCGCGCTTCTCGGCGCCGCCGTCGGCCCACCGCAACGACCTCTCGCCCGAGCGCGCAGCCCGGATCGTCCGCCAGTCCGCCAACGCTCGGTGGGTGGGCTTCCTCGCCGTGACGATCGTGGCGTTGTTCGTCATGGGCTACTACTTCTACGAGATCGGGCTGCCAGGCGGGCTCACCACCCCGCGACTGGACGCCGCGGCGCAGGCGCAGCAGGTCACGGCCGTGCAGCGCGGCTACAACATCTTCCAGGCCAACTGCGCGCAGTGCCACGGCGCGAACGGCGAGGGCGGCAAGGGCCCGGTCCTCAACGACCAGGTCAAGCTCTTCGCCCACCTCAACCCGGACTACATCCGCAACATGCTCCAGGTCGGCGGCCGCTACGCCTGCGGCAACGCCAACACGATCATGCCCGTGTGGTCGAACACCGGGACCCCGCCCGGGCCGCTCAACTACCAGCAGGTCAACAACGTGATCGCCTTCCTCCGCGCGTCCAAGGCGGACACGTACACCGTGCTCGACCCGAACCTCTTCGAGCCGGTCATCGACAAGACCACCGGCAAGGAAGTCACGTTCACCGGCTGGGTGGACCCGGGCTTCACCCCGGCTCCCGGCGCGACGCCGTACCCGGCCTGCTGGCAGGACTCCTTCAAGACCGCAGCCCCGTCCGCGGGCGCGTCGGCTGCCCCGTCCGCGGGCGCGTCGACGCCGGCGTCAGGGGCCCCGGCGTCCCAGCCCGCCGCGGCGCCCATCAACGTCGTGGCGCTGAACATCGCCTTCGTCCAGAAGGACCTGACCGCGGCAGCCAACACGCCGTTCACGATCCACTTCGACAACCAGGACGCCGGCCAGCCGCACAACATCGTGATCAAGGACGCGTCGGGGAATGCCGTGTTCACCGGCGATCTCATCACCGGCCCGGCGCAGGTCGACTACAAGGTCCCCGCGCTGCCAGCCGGCGACTACCCGTTCGTCTGCCAGGTGCACTCGAACATGACCGGCACCCTCAAGGTGGGGAACTAGAGCCATGGCCCACACCGCACTCCCCGCCGCAAACAGCGCCATTCGCCGCCGGACCTTCTTCGGCCTCCTCGATGCCGACGGCTGGACCTGGGCCGGCGTCAAGGCCGTGTTCTGGTTTGTCGTGATCGTCACGATGCTCGGGTACATCCCCGACCGTGCGTATTACTTCTCCGTCGGCAAGACCGTGGACATCTGGCCGCTCGCCCCGTTCCTGCAGTGGTCGCCGGTCAACCTGTGCCCGCCTGAGAACGAGACGCTGCCGTGCCCGGCCCCGGCCGGCGCCAGCCTCCCGTGGCATCCGGCCCCGCCGCAGCTCCAGCTCCCGGCGGGCCGTACGGACGGCTCCGCAGCGGTCATCGGCACCACGTACATCTTCGCGGGCGGCTCTGACGGGTCCACGGCGCAGACGACGACCTTCATCTCGCACGCGGTCGGCCTCGGCAACCTCGACAAGTGGAGCCAGGGCCCGGCGCTGCCCGAGGCGCGTGCTGACGCCGCGTCAGTCGTGGTTGGCAACACGCTCTACCTGATCGGCGGCAAGGGCCCCGACGGCAAGCCGACGAGCAAGACGTACAGCCTCACCGTCAACAATGACGGGACGCTTGGCCAGTGGACGGTCGAGGACAAGCTCGCGCTGCCCGAACCCCGCTCCGGGGCGTCTGCAGTCGCCGTCTCGGACGGCATCGTGGTCCTCGGCGGCACGGACGGCACGGCGGCCACGCGCAGCGTGTGGAAGTCCCAGACGAACTCGTCCGGCAAGCTTGGGGCGTGGGTCGCCCAGCCGGGCGTCCTGGCCGAGGCAAACGTGGATGGGTACGCGGCCCACGTTGGCGACGTGATCTACGTCATGGGCGGCCTCAACGACAAGGGCGCGGTCGTCAAGACCGTTCAGCTGGGCAGCGTCGGCGGCGGCAAGAACAAGACGGTGAAGGACCCCAACCTCATCGAGGCGTGGAGCTACAGCGCCGAGACGAACCTGCCCGGCGAGCGCACCAACCTCGCGGGCTTCGTCTCGAACGGCGCCATCTACGTGACCGGCGGCTTCGACGGCTCCAACCCGCGGACCGAGACGCTCTGGGCCACGCCCGATGCGAACGGCTCGATCCCGGTCTGGAACCACCTGGCCCAGACCGATCTCGGTCAGGGCATCCAGGGGTCGTCCGGCGTGTCGGCGGGCGCCTACGCGTTCATCCTCGGTGGTCAGACCGCCTCGGGCGTCACAACCGACTTGGCGCGCGCCTACCTCGCCCCGCAGCTGCCGTTCTTCCAGCTCGGCGTGCTCGGCGCGACGATCCCCGCGCTCAAGCTCGACGGCGAGATCGGCCAGCAGCTCGGCTACCTGATCGCAGCGTCGGTCGGAGCGGTGAACTTCATCGTGCTGATCGGCGTGGGCTGGGCGTTCAACAACAAGCCGAAGATCCAGGCGTTCATCGCCAAGCGTCGCAAGTAGCGCCGCGCACCCGCCCGCAACGACAACGGCCGCCGGTCACCCGGCGGCCGTTCTGATTCGGCGCGGCGGCGCGCTCAGCGCGCGATCTGGCCCTCGCCCGGCTCCACGGGGCCGCGCTTGACGGGCAGCCCGAGGCGCTGCCACCCGTCGATCCCGCCCGCGACGCTGCCAACGTCCTCCCAGCCATTCTGCAGGAGGTACGCAGTTGCGCTCTGCGACCGGCTGCCGGACGCGCACATCACGAGCACCGGGCGATCCTTGGGGACCTCGTCCATGCGGATGCCGAGCTGGCTCATGGGGATGAACAGGCAGTCCTCGACCCGCACCGACATGAACTCGTCGCGCTCGCGGATGTCGAGCAGCAGGGCGGGTCGGACAGGGTCACGACGGCGGAGGTCGGCGTACAGGGGATCGAGCGCTGGGATGGCCTGGGGTCGGTTCATGACGCGCGGGGATTCCTCGCTGGATCGGTGGGCAACGGGCGACCCCGAGTGTACCGGGCTCGGCTCGACCGGCCGCGCACGGCCGTCGAGGCTCAGGCGGGCTCAGGCGGGCTCAGCGAGCTCGCGGATCGGCCGTCGTCCGGCGAACCCCTCGTCATGGGTGTGCCACGCCGTGATCGACGACTCGCCCAGACGCCAGCAGAGCCAGACGGGCTCGCCGTTCGCCTCGGAAGGAAGGTCGAGGAGCCCGGTCGAGATGTCGCGCAGGACGATGTCGCGCTCGTCGAGCCAGGCGGCGTCGGCCTGCATCTGGTCGACAAGGCCGCGCGTCCGGAGACGCAGCCGGACGACCTCGGGATCGCCGTCGGTGGCCTCGCCGGAGCTGGCGGGCAGACGCGCCTCGCGGAGCGCAACGGCATCGCGCAGGGCGACCACCTCGTCGCGCAGGTCCCGCAGCCGCTGGACGACCACGGCGATCTCGGGCACGATGGCATCGGCGTCTTGGAGCGAGTACCTGCGGGACACGGGCCGATAGTAGGCCATCTCCCGCCCCGGCTCCTTGGGCGACCTTCGGATCGGCCTGCATCGATGGTCCCATCCCGACCGTTCGTGCATGCCCCCAAGGAGCCATGGACGCCGACCCCCAAGGCGGCGACCCTCTGACACTGCAAGGAGGAGCCTTCGCCTGTGTCGGCCTCGCAAACCATTCCGCCCGCCACGCCCAAGCGACGCCCAGCGCGTCGCCTGCCGGTCATGGTCGGGCTGCTCTCGCTCCTGCTCGCGGTCCTCTCGTTCTCGACGTTCGCCTTCCCGGCTGACGTCTCGGCGACGGCCACGCTCGCCACGAAGTGCAGCGGCGTCGCCCTCCGCACGAGCGCCTCGACCTCTGCCACCGTCAAGGTCCGCCTCGCGTCCGGCGCCCGCGTCACCGCCACCACGAGCGTGGCCGGGGGAAAGTGGTCCGCCTCCTGCGGCGGCACGAGCGCAGGCTCCCACTGGTACCGGATCACCGCGATCGCGGGCAAGACGGTGAAGTCGCTCTACGGCGTGACGTACCTCTACGGCGCCACCGGGCTGTTCCGGACCATCTCGACCTCCACGACGCTGTACGCGGCCTGCCCGAGCACGGTCCTGCGCTCGGGCGCCTCGACTGCCGGCACGACCAAGGCCAAGCTCGCGAGCGGCACCAAGATCGTCGTGAACGCCACGGTCACCGGCGGCGCCTGGTCCGTTGCGTGTCCTGCGGCCACCAAGGGCAGCGCGTGGTATCGCGTCGTCTCGATCAACGGCAAGAGCGTCTCGTCGCTGTACGGGGTCTCCTACCTCTACGTGATCAAGGCGCAGGCCGTCTCGACACTGGCGGCCGCCGTCTCGCCAACCCCGACGCCCAAGCCGACCGCGACCCCGACGCTGGCCCCCACGGCCAGCGCGAGTGCGACCGCGAGCCCCACGCCCAAACCCACGCCGTCGCCGACGCCCTCGCCCTCGCCGATCCCGATCGGCACGCCGCCGCCGGTCCAGCCAAACGCCTGCAAGCCGCCACCGTCGCCCACCGCGACACCGGCCCCGACGCCCACGCCAACACCCAACCCGAGCGCGTCCGCCACGCCGGTCCCTTCGCCGACCGCCACCCCGGCGCCGACGCCCACGCCCGCGTGGAACTGCGTGGCGGGCCTCGACGTGAGCAAGTGGCAGGGGACCGTCAACTGGGCCAAGGTCGCAGGTGCCGGCTACAAGTTCGCGTTCCTCAAGGCCGCGGAGGGCGGTACCTACACCGACCCGACGTACGCAACCAACCGCGCGAACGCCAACGCGAACGGGATCGTCGTCGGCGCCTACGACTTTGCGCAGCCGAGCACGACCGCCGGCCAGGCCGAGGCCGAGGCGGACCACTTCGTCGACGTGGCGCTGCCCAAGTCCGGCGACCTGGTGCCGGTCCTCGACCTCGAGGTCACGAACAACCTCTCGCCCGCGAACCTGCAGACCTGGGTCAAGAAGTGGATGTATCGCGTCTACGCCCGTACTGGTCAGCGCGCGACGATCTACACCTCGCCCTCGTTCTGGTCCAGCGCGATGGGCGGCACGACCTGGTTCGCGCAGAACGGGTTCCGGACGCTGTGGATCGCCCACTGGACCTCGGCGACCTCGCCGACCGTCCCAGCCTCGACCTGGGGGGGCAGCAGCTGGACGTTCTGGCAATGGACGAGTTCCGGGACTGTGCCGGGCATCAGCGGCAGGGTGGACCTCGACCGCTTCCACTACGCGAGCCTGACGCCATACCGGATCCCATAGAGCGTCTGCCCAGCCTTGGGGTCGGCTCCCCGATCGCCTAGACTCCGCGCCATGGAGTCGAGCGACCCGATCGCGCACGTGACGTCCCGCGCCCGGCCGGCGCTGGAGCCGAACGCCTTGGTGAACCTCGTCCGCGAGTCGGTGGTGGGCGAGGACGAGGCGGTCAACGGCCCGTTCGGGGTCCGGCGCGTGACCTACGCCGACTACACCGCGTCGGGCCGGAGCCTCTGCTTCATCGAGGACTACATCCGCGACGCCGTCCTGCCGCTGTACGCCAACACGCACACCGAGTCCTCGGGGACGGGCCTGCAGACGAGCCGGTTCCGCGAGGAGGCGCGCCGGCTGGTGCTCGAGGGCGTGGGCGGGGACCCGGAGCGCCACGCGGTCGTGTTCTGCGGCTCGGGGTCCACCGCGGCGATCAACCGGGTCGTGGATGTGCTGGGGCTGCGACTCCCGGCAGCGCTCGACGACCGGTACGGCTTCCGCGCACAGATCCCCGCCGATCAGCGGCCGGTCGTGTTCATCGGCCCGTACGAGCACCACAGCAACGAGCTGCCCTGGCGGGAGTCGATCGCCGACGTCGTGACGATCCACGAGGACGCGGACGGGGAGATCGACCTGGCGCAGCTCGAGGCCGAGCTCCGCCGATACGAGGCGCGCCCCTTGAAGATCGGCTCGTTCTCGGCGGCCTCGAACGTGACCGGGATCGTGTCGGACACCGCGGCCATCGCCCGGCTGCTCCACGCGCACGGCGCCCTCGCGTGCTTTGACTTCGCGGCCGCGGCGCCGTACGTGGCGATCGAGATGGACCCCGACGGCGACCTCGCTGCGGGCAAGGACGCGGTGTTCATCTCGCCCCACAAGTTCATCGGGGGCCCCGGGACGCCGGGCGTGCTCGTGGCGCGGCGGGAGGTGTTCCGCAACCGCGTCCCAACGATGCCCGGCGGCGGCACGGTGCTCTACGTCAACCCCACCGAGCACGTGTACCTCGAGGACATCGAGCATCGCGAGGAGGGCGGCACGCCCGCGATCGTCGAGTCGATCCGCGCTGGGCTCGTGTTCGGGCTCAAGGCCGCGGTCGGGGTCGAGGCGATCCGCGAGCGCGAGGCCGACTTCATCCACCGGGCGCTGCATCGCTGGGGTGCAAACCCGGGCATCGAGATCCTGGGCAGCCACACGGCGGAGCGGCTCTCGATCGTGTCGTTCGTGGTCCGCCATGACAGTCGGTACCTGCACCACAACTTCGTGGTGGCGCTGCTCAACGACCTGTTCGGCATCCAGTCGCGCGGCGGGTGCTCGTGCGCGGGGCCGTACGGCCACCGGCTGCTGGGAATCGACATCGAGCGGTCGCACGCGTTCGAGCGCGAGATCGCCCGCGGCTGCGAGGGGATCAAGCCCGGCTGGGTGCGGGTCAACTTCAACTACTTCCTGTCCGACGCGGTCGTCGAGTTCATCCTCGAGGCGGTGGATCTCGTGGCGCGCGAGGGCTGGCGGCTCCTGCCCCTGTATGCGTTCGACCCAGTGAGTGGGCTCTGGCGCCATCGCGCTGGCCTGCCGGAGCCGCCGGCGTCGTTGCGCGACATCTCGTACGCGGACGGCCGGATGGCCTACCCGCACCGACGCCACCACGAGCCCGAGTCTCGGCTGGCGGACTATCTGGCCGAGGCGCGTGAGCTGCTCGCCCGCCCGCCGGCACCGATCGACGAGGCCACGCAAGGCGGTCCACCGCTCGGTGAAGGCGCAGGTCCGGACTTCGAGTCGCTCCGCTGGTTCCTGCTCCCCGAGGAGGTCGCGTCCCGTGGCTGACACCGTCCGCGCCGTGCTCGGGCTCGACATCGGCACCACCGAGGCCAAGGCGCTCTGTGTGGCGCTCGACGGCCGCGTCATCGGGCTCGGCCGCTCGGCCTACCGGCTCGAGGTCGGGCCCGACGGGCGGGCAGAACAGGACCCCGCCGACTGGTGGGCGGCCCTGTCCGCTGCGGTGCGGCAGGTGGACCTCACGGGTGTGGAGGTCCTCGCCATCTGTGGCGTCACGCAGGGGCCGACGCTGGTTGTCGCTGGCGATGACGGGACGCCGGTCCGGCCCGCGATCACCTGGCAGGACCGACGCCCGGGCGACACGGGGTTCGGCCTGCTGCCGCGCATGGCCTGGCTGACGCGCGAGGACCCGGTCGCGGCGATGCGCGCGGTCTGGCTCCTGCCCGCCTGGGACGCGCTCGGCCTGTGGCTGACGGGGGTTGCGGCGACCTCGCTCCAGGCGCACGAGGAGGCGCCGACCACCGAGGCCCTCGAGCTCGTGGGCGTGCAGCCCTCGCAGGTGCCAGCACCGCGGCCCGTGGGGACGTTGCTCGGGACGTTGCGGCCGATGGTCGGGGCGGCGCTGGGGCTGCGACCGGGGACGCCGGTGATCTGCGGCGTGAACGATGGCGCGGCCTCGATGCTGGGCGCGGGGCTGCTCGAGCCGGGCGACGCGGTGGACACGGGTGGCGCGTCGGGCGGTATCGCCATCTACGCGGAGCGGGCCGTGCGGCTCGCTGGGCTGTACTGCGCGCCGGCGCCGCTGCCGGGACGCTGGGCGGTCGGCGGGGCGATGGCGGCGCTCGGCGCGTCGCTGGACTGGCTGCGCGGGTCGATCCTCGGCGGGCTCTGGTCGATCGAGGCGCTCTTCGCCGAGGCGGCGGCGGTGCCGGCTGGCGCGGACGGCCTGCTGTTCCTGCCGTACATGGCAGGGGAGCGGGCGCCGGTGTTCGACGAGGGGGCGCGTGGCGCGTTCGCGGGGCTGACGCTCGCCCACGGACGCGGCCACCTCGTCCGGGCGGTGCTCGAGGGGTCGGCGTTCGCGATGCGCGACGTCGCCGAGCCGCTAGGGCTCGCGGGCGCGCCGACGACCTCGCTGCGCCTGGCTGGCCGCCCCACGCCGAACGACCTGTGGGCCCGCATCAAGGCGGACGTGCTGGGCGTGCCGGCGATCGTGCCGGTGCTCGGCGAGACGGCGGTCCTCGGCGCGGCGATCCTCGCGGCGGCCGGCGTTGGCGCGGTGACAGACCTCGCGGCCGGCGTGGCGAACCTGACCGGCACCGCTCGCACGCTCGAGCCCGACCCCACCGTGCGTGAGACGTACGACGCGGCGTTCACTCGGTACCGGGCGCTGCACCCGGCGCTGCGAGGCGCGGGGATCGGCGGGTAGCGCCGCCAAGCGACGAGGGGCCCGCCGGTGGCGGACCCCTCGTGGAACGAGAGCGAGGATGGCCCGATGGGCCAGGGACTCACGGAGCGCCGGTGCCGGTCCTGATGTACAGGCGGTTGATGAGCATCCCGTCGTCGTAGCGGTTCATCAGGACGTATCGCGTCGTCGCGGACACCCAGACGACCGACGGCGAGTGGTTCTCCGTCCAGCCCCCCAATGGTGTGGTCCCGACAACTTGGTGGTGGGCCCACGTCGCGCCGTTGTTGGCGGATTCACGCCACAGGACGTCCGCGAGATAGGTACCCGACCCCGAGCAGCCGGAGTAGCAGGCCTCGAACGCCACCCCGGCCCTGCTCGTGCCGTTGAGCGCGACGGCGGAGATCCAGAGGTCTTCGTAGCTGATTGCGCCCGGCGAGGGACGCACGACGCGGAGCGGTCCCCAGACGGTCCCGGTCCGAACCCGCAGGTCGATCTCCTTGCCGTTCACCCAGGCCACCGCCGTCCGCGTGCCGCTCGCGGCGATCGCGAGGAAGCTGCCCGTGGCTGCGCCGGTGCCCAGCGTCTGCGTGGCGGCCCAGGTGGAGCCGCGGTTCGCGGAACTCCGCGCCTTCACGACGCCACTCGCCGTCGCCATCCACGAGACCACGACCGTCGTGCCCGCGGCAGCGACCATCGGCACCCCGAGCCGACCATTGATGGAGGCGCGGGTCGTTGACCCGATCGTCTTGACGGACCACGTCGAGCCGCGGTCGTGGCTGACCTGAAGCTTGATGTACCCGGTTGCGGCGTCGGTGTACGTCACGTACACGTCGGCGCCATAGGCGGCGACGCGCGGATAGTCGATGCGGCCTGTCAGCGAGGAGAGGCGCTTCACGCTCGACCAGGAGCCGGAGCCGTTGCTGGAGTTCCGCCTGAAGTACAGGACGCGGGGCTGGGTGCCCGTGAAGCTGCGCCGCGCGATGGAGGACCACACGGCGTAGACGTAGGCGCCCGAGGTCGCGATCGTGGCGCGATCAGCGTGCTGGGTCGAGGCGTTGAGGCGAATCGCCCGGCTCCAGGTCGAGCCGGTCGTGCTGCGCACGTAGTACACGCCTCGGTAGGTCGAGCTGTCGGTCATGTAGAGCGTGTGGAGGTACTGCGTGGCGCCCGATTGGGTTCGGGCGAGCGACTGCCCCCAGTTCCACGCATAGCCAGGGCCGACGGTCCGTAGCGTGCCCCACGCGACCGCCGAGGCCGGCAGGATACCGACCCCGCTGAGCGCGATCGAGGTCGCCCCGGACCCGTCGTTGACGTCGAGCGACGCGACGCGGTCGAACTCTGCGGCGGGCGTGAACACGACGCCGATGTCGCACGACGCCCCGGGCGCCACGGGCCCAGCACCACATGTCGTGGCCCCGGCGTCGATCGCGAAGTCTGCCGCGTTGGTACCGGTCAGGGTGGCTGACACCGCAACGTCAGCGGCGCCCGCGTTGAGGTAGGCCCAGATCTGGGCGGAGCTGGTCGTTCCAACCTGCTGCTGGCCGAAGTCGAGCGCCGCCGGCGCTGCTGCGATCGCGGGCTCGGCCGTCTCAGCCTGCTGTGCGCCGGCCGACGCTGCGGGTGGCCCGGCAAGACTCAGGGCGATGAGGGCCGCCATCGCGAGCGGTGCGATTCGCGTGCGCGTCGTCATGATCGCCTCCTCGTGGACCCGCTTCCGAGAGGGGATCCGCAGTCCACGCCCGGCAGACGCGCGAAGAGGCCCAGCGTTTCACCTCCCGCGGCTCCCGTGTGGGCGGACCGGTGCGCCGGGCGACCCGACCACCTGGCGGGCCAAATGGCCGTCGTGACGTTCCACCCGTTCGCTGGGCGGGTGGCCCGGACGCCACGTCGCTTGGCTGACTCGCTGGGCGGGCGCGGCCAAGCGGGTCGCCCGCCCAGATCCTCGACGACGGCGAGTCGGCGACCATCAGATGTGCACCGGGCGCACATTAGGAGGCCGAAGAGCACGCTCGTGGCCCGCCATCGCTCGATTTCGCAACCTTGGACCCCCAGAGGTTCGCGTGCCAGCACATCTGGGGGACCCCGGGGTGCCTTCATCACCCAAGGTGCTCCTGGTGCACATCTGGGGGGAACCCGCGCCCAAGCGGCTGGCGCGTCATGCCGGGCGCCCCTAACGGACCGCTGGCGCGCCGGTGATAGGATCGGCGGAGAGCCTTCGGGGCAGGGTGCAACTCCCGACCGGTGGTAGGGCCCGCGCAAGCGGGCGAGCCCACGAGCCAAGCCGCGGACACGGTCCGCAGGCGCGGCAGATCCGAGACGAGGCGCGAGCCTCGTCGAGCGGAGCCGACGGTACAGTCCGGATGAGAGAAGGCCGCGGTCGATCGCGCCCCTGCGCGAGGCGACCGCCCTGCCCCGTCGTGCCCGAATGACGACGGAGGTATGGCAAATGGACCCGGTCCGGGAGCCCGCGACGATGACGGCGATGCCGTCTCCGCCTGCACCTGCGACCGGCGCCGGGATCCGCGTCGACGGCATCTCGCTCGCGTTCCGCGGCGCCCGCACCACCCGCGTCCTCGACCGCATTGACCTCGAGGTCCGTCCCCGCGAGGTCATCGCGCTCATCGGCCCCAACGGCTGTGGCAAGTCCACGCTGCTGCGCGTGCTCGCGGGCCTCATCCCGCCCGACGCCGGAACCGTGGCGATCGACGGCGAGCGCATCAGCGGCCCGGACCCGCGCGTGGGGCTCGTCTTCCAGGAGCCGCGCCTGCTCGCGTGGCGGACCGCCGAGAGCAACGTCCGGTTCCCGATGGAGCTCGCGGGCTGGTCGAAGGAGCGGCAGGAGGCGCGCGCGTCGGACCTGCTCGGCCTGGTGGGCCTGCGCGAGTACGCCCACGCCCGGCCGGGCACGCTCTCGGGCGGGACGCGCCAGCGCGTGTCGATCGCCCGGGCGCTCGCCCTCGAGCCGAGCCTGCTCCTGCTCGACGAGCCGTTCAGCGCGCTCGACGCCCTCACCCGCGAGCGGTTCAACGTGGAGCTGCTGCGGCTCTGGGAGCGCACGGGCACCTCGATCGTGCTCGTCACGCACAGCATCCCCGAGGCCGTGTTCCTCGCCGACCGCGTCATCGTCCTGTCGCCTCGGCCCGCCCGCGTCGTCGCGGACATCGCGGTCGAGCTGCAGCGGCCGCGTCGCCTGCCCGACCTCGACTCCGCGTACGTCGCCTCGCTCGCCGCGGACGTCCGGGCGCATCTCGAGGACACGACCGACGACGCCATCGCGATGGAGGAGGCCCGGACGGCGATCCCCGCGGGCGTGCCGAAGGCCCGCGCCAAGCGTTACGCCGCCACCGACCCGGGTTCGCCCGCGCTCTTCGACCCGTTCGCGCCGGAGGACGAGCCGTGAGCGCGCCCGCCGCATCGAACCCCATCGCGGCCCCCGCGCCTCACCACCGCCACCCGCGCCGGCGCCGCCTGATGTCCGCGGTTTGGCCGATCGCCGCGAGCCTCGCGGTCTTCGTGCTCGTCTGGCAGCTGATCGTCGTGCTCAGCGGGTTCCCGCCGTACATCCTGCCGGGACCCCTCTCCGTCGCCGAGCGGTTCGTCCGCGCATGGACCGACGGCACCATGTGGCCGCACGTCCAGGCGACCCTGGTCGAGGTGCTGCTGGGCTTCGCGATCGGCGCGTCGATCGCGCTCGGCGTGGGCATCGCGCTCGCCCGCTCGCCACTCGCCGAGCGGCTCCTCAGCCCCTATCTGGTCGCCGCACAGGCGACACCCGTGCTGGCGCTCGCCCCGCTCATCGCGCTGTGGTTCGGCACGGGGCTCCCGTCCAAGCTCGTCATCTGCACCCTCATCGTGTTCTTCCCGGTGGCCGTCGCGACGATGGTCGGCGTGCGATCGGTGGACCCGCGCCTGCTCGAGATGTCGCGCTCCTTCCGCGCCAGCGCCTGGCAGCTGATCACGCGCGTCGAGGTGCCTGCGGCGCTGCCCGCGATCCTGGGCGGCATGCGGGTCGGCGTCACGCTCGCGGTGATCGGCGCGATCGTGGGCGAGTGGGCCGGTGCCGACCAGGGCCTCGGCGTGCTGATCAACATCGCCCGCGGCTCCATGTTCGACATCCCGCTCATGTTCGCGGCGCTGCTCCAGCTCGCGATCATCGGCGTGTCCCTCTACCTCGTGATGCTCCTCATCGAGCGCCGGCTGGTCGGCGAGCGATGAGACGCCTGCCCAACCCACCGGAGGCCTGATCCGCATGCGATCCCCATCCCGCCGCCTCGTCGCCGCTGTCGCGGCCCTGACGCTCGTCGCCGCCGCGTGCGGCTCGTCCTCGTCATCGGCGGCGCCGTCATCAGCCGCCTCGGCTGGTGCGTCGTCCGCGGCGTCGGGGGCCACCGGCACGACCGCGCTCACCGTCGGCCTCGGCTACATCCCGAGCGTCCAGTTCGCGCAGTTCTACCTCGCCCAGCAGGCCGGCTACTACGCGAAGGCCGGGCTCACGGTGACGCTCCAGAACGCGGCCGACCCCGACCTCATCACCAAGGTCGGCCAGGGCGCTCTCGACATCGGCATCGGCGACGGCACCTCCGTCATCCCAGCCGTCAGCCAGGGCATCCCGGTCGTCTACACGGCCACGATCTACGGGACCTTCCCGGACATCGTCATCGCGAAGACGACCTCGGGCATCACCAAGCCTGCCGACCTGCGGGGGAAGAAGATCGGCATCCCCGGCAAGTACGGCTCGTCCTGGGTCATGCTGCAAGCGCTGCTCAAGTCGGCCGGGCTGACCACCTCGGATGTCACGATCGTCGAGTTCCCCGACTACGGGCAGGCGGCGGCGCTCCAGCAGGGCGCGGTGGACGCCGCGACCGGCTTCACCAACAACGAGCCGATCGTGCTCAAGAACTCGGGGATCGACACCGTGAGCCTCACGGTCGATGCCATCGTGCCGCTGCCCGGGCCCGGGCTCGTCACCTCGCAAACGACGCTCAAGGCGAAGCACGACGCGCTCGCAGCGTTCACCAAGGCGACCCTTCAGGCGATGACCGACATCGCCGCGGACCCGCAGAAGGGCCTCGACGCCACGTTCGCCACGGTCCCGACGCTTGCCACGAGCAAGGCGCTGCAGGCACAGATCCTCGCCGCCACGGTCACCACCTGGAAGAACGCGCGGACCAACGCGGCCTACGGGGTCATCGACACGACCGGCTGGCAGCAGTCCCTAGACTTCATGACGGGGCTCGGCCTCGTGCCCAACCCGGTGCAGGTCTCCGAGCTGACGGACTCGACGCTGCTGCCGTAGGGGACGGCGGGACCATCGCGCCGGGCCGCCGCGCCGAGTCGTTGGCGTCCGCGTATCGTTCGCAAGCGTCCATCACCGCAGCTGGGGTCTGAGCGTGAACAATCCGCCCGTGCTGGTGCCCACTCGCGTCGAGGAGGGAGTCGCGCCGGGGCTCCGCTACAAGACCGAGGGTGAGCTGGTCCCCGTCCTGCACATCCTGCTCGGCGGCCAGGTCCCGGTGTATTTCGAGCACCACGTGATCCTCTACAAGGATCCCGGGCTGATGATCGGCATGCACCCGATGTCGGGCGGCTTCAAGCGGATCATCGCGGGCATGCCGATCTTCATGACCGAGACGCAGGGCCCGGGAGAGGTCGCCTTCTCGCGCGATGATCCCGGCCACCTGCTCTCGATGCACCTCCAGCCCGGGCAATCGATCATGGTGCGCGAGCACCAGTTCCTCGCCGCTACAGGCAACGTCGCGTACTCCTTCACCCGTGTGCGCGGCGTGAGCAACATGCTGTTCGGCGGCACCGGGTTCTTCGTCGACCGGTTCCAGGCCCAGCAGTTCGAGGGCGTGGTCTGGCTCCACGGCTACGGCAACGTGTTCGAGAAGGTGTTGGACCACGGCGAGCAGATCGACGTGGAGTCCGGCGGCTGGATCTACCGCGACGAGTCGGTCCAGATGACCCAGCAGCTGTACGGGCTCAAGACGGGCCTCCTCGGCGGCGGCGGGAACCTGGTCTTCAACCGATTCACGGGGCCCGGCCGGGTCGGCATCCAGTCGGCGTACGTTCACCTGCCGACGGAGAACTGACGAGGCGCGCGCCCCGTCCCAGCGCCGCTGGTTTGCATCCGCGCTCGGGTCGAGTCGGCGCCCCCGACCGGGTAGAGTTGCCCGGGGGCTGGTAGCTCAGCGGTAGAGCAGGCGACTTTTAAGCCTGCCGGGCCAAGCGGTGTGCTCCACGCTCGCGCAATGGGCCAAAACGTGTCTAGTTATTCGCTCAACTGCCGAGGGTTGGAGCGGTTCGCCAGCCGGGCCGCTCGCGCCGCTTCTCAGGCCGTGAGGCTCCCGATCGGGATCTGCAAGACCCCGTCGAGCCGCGACAGCGCGTAGCCGGTTCCCGTGATGACACCCAGCGCGACGGGCGCCTCGCCAGCGACGCGGTCCCGGAGCTTGAGGAGTGACGCCGCCGCGGCGTCGACGACGTGCGGGGACGAGCCGAGCTTGACCTCGAACCCGGCCCACCGGCCATCCGGCAGCTCGACGATCGCGTCGGCCTCGAGCCCGGTGTTGTCGCGGTAATGGAAGACCTCGCCGCCGAGAGCACCGGCGTAGACGCGCAGGTCCCGCACCACCAGCGACTCGAAGAGCAGGCCCATCCAGTTGAGCTCACGGAGCAGGCGCGCCGGGCCCGCGTTGAGCGCCGCCGCGGCCAGCGACGGGTCGGCGAGGTGCCGCACGGGCGTGCCCCTCAGCCGGCTCCGACTTCGCAGCGCCGGACGCCATGCCGGCGCGTCCTCGGTCACCATGAGCCGGCCGAGCGCGTCGAGGTACCCGCGGACCGTGTCCGGATGGAGGATCCCGTCGGCCCCGTTGGCGTCCGAGGTCAGGGACTCGACCGACGCGGGCGTGGCGATGTTCCGCGCCAGCGAGGACACGAGGCGCCGCACGCTGGTTGGGTCCCGCCGGACCCCGTCGATCCGCTGCACGTCGACCCGGCAGATGTCGTTGATGTAGCCGGCCGTCGATCGCTGGGCCTGGGCGGGCGTCAGGCCGAGATGTGCCGGCCAGCCACCGACGACGATGCGCTCCGCGATCTCGGCCACGAGGAGCCCGGGATCCTGCGCGGCGACCCTTTCGCCAGCGAGGACGGCGGCGAGGGACACGGTGCCGCGCGAGTAGCCTGCCTCGGCGAGCGTCATCGGCCGCATCCGCACATGGATGAAGCGGCCGGCGCCGGGGTGCCGGCTCAGGTCGTCGCGCGGGACGGCCGACCCGGTGAGGATGAACTGGCCCTTCGCCTGGCGGTCGTCAACCGCGTGGCGGACGTAGTTCCAGAGGTCGGGCTCGGCTTGCCACTCGTCGAGCAGGCGAGGCGCCGCGCCGCCCAGGAGCAGCTCGGGCGCGACCGCGAACGCCTGGCGCGCGTCGATGGTGTCGACGCGCACCTCACTGGCGGCGGCCCGCCGGGCGGTCTCTGTCTTGCCGCTCGCCTTCGGCCCTTCGAGCACGACCGCTCCGACCGCCTCGAGCGAGGCAGCCAACTGGGCGTCGACGACACGCGGCCGGTACTCCATGCAATCCTCCTGGATCCGGCCCAAGTTTGTGCCGCTGCCGTCCCGCGGTCAAGTCGCAGACAGCAATGCGCAACCGACTGAGCCAGTATCCTGCAATTGATCGGGACAGCATCTCGCAATGAGCGACCGCAACGACGACGGCCGTCTGCCGGCAGCGCGAGGGCCACCGAGTCGAGTGCGGCGGGGATCGGCGGGGTAAGATCCGGCCGTCCGGGACGAGGTGGCACCGCGGGCTCCCGCGAGGCGGGCGGTGGCGCCCGCGCGAATCGCGCGCTCAGCGAGCGGTGCGCACAAGACCATACGAGGACGCGGATCGAGTTACTCGCTCAATCCGAGCACGAAGCGCGTCACGACCAGTGGGCCCGTAGCTCAGCGGTAGAGCAGGGGACTTTTAATCCCTTGGTCCTGGGTTCGAATCCCAGCGGGCTCACCATTCGGATCGGCGCCGGCCGCATGCGATCGGCGCGGCATTCGACGTTCCCCGGGCTAGCGGGTCTCGATCGAGCGCTTGGAGAGGCCGACGAAGAAGCCCTCGATGGCGGTCTTCGGTGCGTCGTCCGGCTTGGCGGAGGCGCCGAGCGTCACGAACAGCGGCGCGAAGTGCTCGACCGTCGGGTGTGCCCAGGGCATGCCCGGCGCCTTCTCGCGGAACGCGAAGAGCGTGTCCAGGTCACCCGTCGCGAGGGCCTCGGCCGCCCACTGGTCGAAGTCGCGCGACCACTGCGGCGCGCCGGGCTTGCCCGCGAAGTACTCGCCGATGAACGGCAGGCCATGGGTCATGAAGCCCGAGCCCACGATCAGCACGCCATCGTCGCGCAGGGGCGCCAGGCGCCGGCCGACCTCGAAGAGGTGCGCGGGGTCGAGGTCGGGCATCGACATCTGGAGGACCGGGATGTCCGCGTCGGGGTACATGGCCAGGAGCGGCACCCATGCGCCGTGATCGAGGCCGCGGCTCTCTCGGTCGAGGACGGGCTCGCTCGACGGCATCAGGCCCTTGACCTTCGCGGCGAGCTCGGGCGCGCCGGGCGCGGGGTACGTCAGGTCGTAATAGCGCTGCGGGAAGCCGTAGAAGTCGTAGACGAGCGGGACAGTCCGCGTGGCGCCGATCGCCATGGGTGCCGTCTGCCAGTGGGCGCTGACCATCAGGATCGACTTGGGCTTTGGCAGGTTCGCCGCCCAGCCGGCGAGCTCGCCCATCCAGACCGGGTCGTCGAGGAGCGGCGGGGCGCCGTGGCCGAGGTAGAGCGCGGGGAGCTTGCCCGAGGCAGGGGACTCGGCGGGCGTGGCGGCAGGGGTGGGATCGATCATCGGGTCGTGGTTCTCGGCGGCGGGGGACATCTGGCGCAACGGTAGAACGCGAACGCCGGACGGCGCAACGGCCGCCCGGCGTTCGATGGTGGCGGAGGGTTAGGCAGCGATCGAGGCGGTGGGCGGGGCGACGAGCACGTAGGCCGTGTTCCACGCGCCGTTGGCGAGCATCTGGAGGCGGATGTTGAGCCACGCCATGGCCTCGAGCTCGGTCGCAGCGGCGAGCGGGCCGACCTTGACCGCGCGGAAGCCGATTGACGATGCAAGCGCGGCGGTGGTCGCAGCGGCGGCGTCGTCATCTGTGGCGTAGAGGGCGTCCAGCACTTGTCCGTGCGCACCCGAGTTGCCCTGGATCGAGGCGAACACGGTGTTGAACGCCTTGACGACGCTCGCGCCCGGGAGGAGGGCGGCAATGCGCTCGGCGCCGGACGGGCCGCCGATGGTGGCGAGGCCCGAGTAGTCCGCCTTGAGCGGGTTCGTGGTGTCGATGACGACCTTGCCGGCGGCGACACCGGCGATCTCGGCCGCAACGGCCTCGGCGGCGGTATACGGGACGGCGAGGATGACGACGTCCGCGGCGGCGACGGCCTCGGCCGGGCTCGCGGCGGCTGTGGCGCCCGCGGCCTGAGCGGCGGCGGCGACCTTGGCTCCGTCGCGGGCCGCGAACGCGACCTGGTGTCCGGCGGCGGACAGGGCCGAGCCCAGCGCGCTGCCGACGTTGCCGGTGCCAATAATCGCGATCTTGCTCATTGAGAACTCCTTGACACTTTGGTGTCGGCAAATCAGGATTGCTGTCAGCGCTAATCCTGCCACGAAGTTTGTTAGAGGTCAAGAGGGTTGTCTGAGAATAAACCTATGGACCAGACGACGGCGGCGGTGCCGCCGGACGGTTCTGGCGTGCCGCGGATCAACGTGGGTCGAGAGGTCCGCCGGTGGCGCCGTGACCGTGGCCTCACTCTGGCGCAGGTTGGGGAGCGGAGCGGGCTCAACATGGGCTACCTCTCACAGATCGAGAACGACAAGGCCGTGCCCTCGCTCGAGGCCCTGGCCGCCATCTCCGGCGCGCTCGAGGTCCCGCCCGCCTGGCTCCTGCTCGACGGGTCCGTGCCCCCGCGGGTCGTGCGTGCGAGCGCGCGCCCGCTCTCCGCGGGACCTGCGGGCGGAAGCCTGAGCGAGGTGGACGCGGGGACGTCACGCGACCTGCGGATCATCGAGGTCGTCGTGCCGCCGGGCGCCTCGACCGGGGTCCACGCGCACCAGGGCGACGAGCACCACGTGATCCTCGAGGGTCGCTTCCGGATGACCCAGGGCGAGCACGTCGCCGACCTCGGGCCGGGCGACTACCTCGCATGGGACCCGACGATCCCCCACGACGTCGAGTGCCTCGGGCCCGAGGAGGGCCGCATGCTGATGGTCTACCCGCGACGCGGCCGGGACCGGTCCGCGTTCGGCGCCCAGGGCGCGACCGAGCACGGCGGCGAGGCATGAGCGCCATTGACGCGCCCGTCGTCCTGATCACCGGCGCCACCGGTCCGCTCGGCCACGCCGCCGCCGTTCGCTTCGGGGGTGACGGAGCGAGGCTCGTCCTCGTCGGGACGGATCGCGCTCGCCTCGAGGCGCTTGCCGGGTCGGCCGGGCTGGACCCCGATCGCACGCTCCTCGTCACCGCAGACCTGCGCGAGCGAGACGCCGCCAGGTCGATGGCCGCGTCGGCAACCGCCCGCTTCGGCCGAATCGACGTGGTGCTGCACCTCGTCGGCGGCTGGGCTGGCGGGACGGCCGTGGCGGACCTGGACCAGGACGAGGTCCGGCGCATGCTCGACCAGCACCTCTGGGCCACGCTCAACGTTGTGCAGGCCGTGGTACCCGCCATGACCGAGCGCGGCTTCGGGCGCGTGCTCGCCATCTCGTCGCCGCTCGCCGCAAACCCCGGCCCGAAGGGCGCCTCGTACGCCATCGCCAAGTCGGCCGAGGAGGTGATCCTCCGCTCGCTCGCGCGGGAGACCGCCGGCACCGGCGTGACGGCGAACCTGCTGATCGTGCGCGCGATCGCCGCCGGCGAGGGCAGCCCGGCCTCGGCGACCGCGCCCGAGGACCTCGTCGAGACGCTCGCCTACCTCGCGTCGCCGGCCTCCCGCGCGGTCACCGGCCAGCGGATCGCCGTCGGGCCCGCGTAGGCGCGAGCCGCGTCGCCGCCGCTGGCCAGCGGATTGCCGTCGGGCCTGCGTAGGCGCGAGCCGCGTCCCCCCGGCTGGCCGGTCACTCGGCCGCAGCCACCGCGCTTGGTGATCCCCTTGCGCCGCAGTCGCCCCGCCGGCCCCTGTCCCGGCCGCAGATCGTGCTTGGTGATCGCTGGTGGCGATCACTCTCAGCCCGACCGCCGGGTTCGTGATGGTTCGGCGTGAGCGCGATCGCTGCCAGCGATCACTCCGGGCGGCAGGCGCGTGGGTGGGATGCCCTGGGCTCGAACGTGATCGCCCCGGGCGATCGGGCGCGCTCCAGTCGGTGCACGCCGGACGCCTCGGCCCCAGAAGTGATCGCTGGCAGCGATTGGAAACGCTTGTACGAATCGCACCCGGAAGGACGCGTCAGCGGCGAAGTCGCCCCAGCAGGCCACGCGGCTTGGCCGGGCCGAGGAGCCGCGCGGCGAGTGCCGTGGCCAGCGCCGTGTACTCGTCGAGCTGGTTGTAGCGCTGGGCTGAGATCCGCACGACCACGCCCGTCGGTCCGACCCCGGGCGTCGCCGCGGGGACGGGGTAGGCGATGATCGGGACTTCGATCCGCTCCTCGTCGAACAGCTGGCGCTGCAGCGCGCGGGCCGCCTCGGGGGTCGGCGCGAGGCCCGGCAGCGGGATCGCGGCCATCGAGCCGAGCATCGTGTTGGGGGCCGGCACCGCCACGCCGAGCGTCGAGCAGATGCGATCGCGGCCGTGGCGCGCCATCGCGGCGTTGTCCGCCATGAGCCCGGGCCAGCCCTCCGGATGCAGCGCGCCGACGAACCGCAGGGCTGCCGACAGCGCCAAGTAGGGCGAGAAGTCGGTCGTGCCGGGCCAGTCGAACAGCTTGCGGTACCGCGCGCGGCCGGGCCGCTCGTCGTTGAACCCGTGCGAGACGACGAGCGGGCGAATCTTGTCGCGCAGGTCCACGCGCGTGTGGAGGATCGCCGCGCCCTTCGGCCCGCACAGCCATTTGTGCCCGTTGCCGGTCCACCACGCGGCGCCGATCGCGTTGAGGTCCACCGGCACCATGCCCGGCGCGTGCGCCCCATCGACCAGCGTGTCCACGCCTCGGCGGTCGAGCTCCCGGACGAGCGCCGCCACCGGCATCACGAGCGCCGTGGGCGAAGTCACCTGGCTCACCAACGCGAACCGGGTCCGCGGCGTCACAGCCTCGAGATACGCCTCTGCGGCCTGGGCCTGGTCCGCGATGGGGAATGGGATGTGGCAGATGACGACCTTTGCGCCGTCGCGCTCCGCCGCGAGCCGGAGGGCGTTGAGCGTAGCGTTGTACTCGTGGTCGCCGGCGAGCAGTTCGTCGCCCGGGTTGAACTTGAGCGAGTTGAGCACCGTCGAGACGCCCGTGGTGGCGTTGGGGACGAAAGCGATCCCGTCAGGGTCTGCGTGGAGGAAGTCGCCCAGGTCCACGCGGAGCGCGTCGAGCAGCGGCTCGAGCTCGCGGTCGAAGAAGCGGACGGGCTCGGCCTCGAGGCGGTCGCGCCAGGCACGCTGCGCCTCGAGCACGGGCGCCGGGCACGCGCCGAATGACCCGTGGTTCAGGAAAGAGACCTCGGGGTCGAGGATCCAGGGCGACCGGTCGAACGTGCGGCGGACCACACGCGGACGATAACTGACGCACGCGTTCCACACCGAGTGCCGGTGCGCCTGTTGCACGCCAGCACCGCCGGGCTCCGTGGTTGCGCCCACCGCCGTCGTTCGCCACTCGCCCAGCGGCCCCGGGCCGGCTGGCGGCCCAACGGACGGGCGGAGCGTCGAGCTGCCCGATTGGCGGCCCGGACGTCGGGCGCCACTCGCCCAGCGGCCCTGGGCCGGCTGGCGGCCCAACGGACGGGCGGAGCGTCGAGCTGCCCGATTGGCGGCCCGGACGTCGGCCGGCGGGGGGCGCAGCCGACGATCGGGCCACACGGCCGGCCCTCACGCCCGACGAGCCGACGGCAGGGCCGCGCGGCGGCCCGGGGCGGGCTCGTCTGCCGGCGACGAAGCCCTAGCGGATCTCGACCGGCGGCTTGCGGCCGCGGCGCTTCGGGGCGGGCTCGGTCGTGGGGGCGGCGGCCTCCGGGGCGCCCGGCGTCACGTTGATCACCGGGCGGGCCGTCGCCGCTCGCCGCGCCCCGAACAGCCGCCCGACCTTCTCGAGGCGCGCCTGCCCAGCGAAGTACGGGAGCGCGAACAGCACGAGCAGAACGGGCAGCAGGTACTTCGCCCCGACACCCGCGTCGAGGCCCATCAGCATCAGCGTCACGTAGATGAACCAGGCTGTGAACAGGGCCCCCGACGACCAGTGCGCCTGATTGAGCTTGCGCACGGGCAGCGTGGCAAGCAGCGCTGCCAGCAGGGCGGTCAGGATCAGGGCGGGGCTCATGTCCCGCGCATCATAGGGTGCCCACGGTGACCAGCCGGTCGCGAGGCGCGGGCCGCCCTCTCGGCCGCGGCGGCGGGCTCGGCTAGGATGGATCCCCGCCCGAGGATCGTCCCGTGTCATCCCGCCTGTCCGCCTGGCTCGACCGCTGGAGCTTGGTGCTCCCGCTGCTCGCTGCCGAGTGGGTCATCGCCCTGGGTTTCGGCGCGATCCTGCCCATCCTCTCGATCTTCTACACGCAGCACGGCGTCGGCCTCGCCCAGCTCGGCATCGTCGTCGCCGCATGGCCGGCCGCGCGCCTCGTGGGCGAGCCGATCTTCGGGCGCATGGCCGACCACGTCTCCCGGAAGTGGATGATGGTCGTGGCGCTCGCCGTCTCCGCGGTCGCTGTTGCGCTGCCGGTGGTCGTGACCGGGACGGCTGCGTTCATCGTCCTGCGGCTGATCGCGGGCCTCGGCGCCGCGGCGTACGACCCGGCCGCTCGCGGCTACCTGATGGACGTCAACCCGCCCGAGCGCCAGGGCGAGACCTTCGGGATGTACAGCGCCGCGCAGATGGGCGGGTTCATGGTGGGGCCGGCGGTCGGCGGCATTGCTGCTGCCATCACCGGCGAGCCCACGGTCGTCTTCTGGGTGTTCGGCCTCGCGTACGCCGTCTCGGCCCTGGTGGTGGCGGTCCGGGTGGCGGACCTGTCTCGGACCGAGGCGAAGCAGGCGTCAGCCGATCTGCACGAAGCCGCCGACGCGGCCGCCGCGGGCGTGGTGACCGCACCCGATGGCTCGGCGCCTATCATCGCCGCGATCGCCTCGCCCTCCGCCGAGGTAACCGACGACGAGCCCCATCCGACACGCCTCCTGAATCGATTGCTGGTCGTGGCGCTGGTGATCAACGTCGGCGCCTACCTCGCGAGCGGCACCTACGAGGTCATCTGGAGCGTGTACATGACGAGCCTGGGCGCGAGCTTTGCGCTGATCGGCGTGTCGTTCTTCACATTCTCGTTGCCGGTCCTGCTGTTCTCGGCGTTCACCGGCCGCTTCGTCGACCGGCAGGGCGGGTTCCTCGCGCTCGTGCTCGGCAGCATCGGCGTGGCGGCGTGCGGCCTCGCCTACCCCATCGTCCCGAGCGTCTGGTGGATGATCGGGCTGGGCCTCGTCGAGGGGACCGCAGCCGCCTTCTCGGGGCCTGCGCTGTACACGCTGGTCGCCCGCGCTGCGCCACCCGGCAAGAGCTCGACGGCGCAGGGGCTGTTCGGCGCGGCGGGGACGAGCGGCACGATCGTCGCGTCGGTCGCCACCGGGTACCTCGCGTCGTACGATCTGCGGCTGCCGTTCGTCGTGATGGGCGCCGCCATGCTCGTGTTCCTCGCGCTCGGCCTCGCGATGGGCGGGCGCGAGCTGTACGCCGCCCTCCAGCCGCACCACGTGCAGCGCGCTGTTGCCGCCGCTGCCGCCGAAACGGCCGAGGCGAACGCGTGACCGCCCGGGCCTGGCGCGACGCTGTCATCGCGGGCACGCCGCCCGCCCCGGTGGTCCTCGTCCTCGGCGGGTTCATCACCTCGCCGCCGATGTACCGCGCGTTCACGCGCGACCTGCTCGAGCGCGGTGCGGCCGACGTCGTGGTGGCGCCGGTCTGGACGATGGACTGGCTCCTCGCCGCCCGTCGCGGCCTGGGCCCCATCATCACCCGCTCGGGCCGGGCGCTCCTCGAGGCGTCGGCGCGGAGCGAGGCGGTCGCGATGGGCGCGCCCGTCCTCGTGATCGGGCACTCCGCGGGCGGCGTCTCGGCGCGGATCCTGACGTCGCCGGTGCCGTTCGCCGGGCGGACGACCAACGCGTCGGGGCGGATCGGCGCGATCGTGACGCTCGGGACGCCGCACATGGTCGCCGAGCCCGCGCCCGGCCGGCCGCGGATGGGCGCCGAGAACGCGCTCTTCGTCAACGAGCACGTGCCGGGACCGTTCTTCGCGCCGACCACCGGGTACCTCGTCGTGGGCTCGCGGAAGGTCGTCGGGCGCCGCGAGGGGACGCCAGCCGAGCAGCGCACCTGGCGTTCGTACCACGCGCTCCTGGGCTCGGACCAGCCGGTGATCGATGGCGACGGGCTCATCCCGCTGACCTCGGCGCTGCTGCCGGGCGTGCCGTCGATCACCTTCGACGACGCCGCGCACGGGCAGGGGTTCGGGCGCGACTGGTACGGCTCGCCGCGCTTCATGGCCCAGTGGTGGCCCCGCGCCCTGGCGACCTGGCAGGCGGCGCTGCGCGCGCGGATCGGCGGCTGATCGGGGAGGGAATCCGGTCGTCGTCCGCGAGCATGCCCGCTTCGGGCGTGCATTCGCGCGCCGGAGGTGCGAGCATCGGCACGAGCGGCGGCGCACGCGACTGAGCGGCCGGCGGCTCGAGGGAGGTCGGGAACTCAGATGGCGTACGTCGACGGGCTGCTGGTGTCGGGCGAGAAGGTCCTGCGTCGCGAGCAGCAGCACTGGATCCTGCCGTTCTACATCGCGGGCAAGTTGGTCGCGCTCGCGTTTGCCGTGTTCATCGTGAGCCTTCTGCTCAACTGGCTGCTCATCCCGCCTGGCGGCGGCGGGTTCTTCGGCGCGATCGCAGGGTTCATCGGCGGCGTCTTCTCGCTGGTGACGATCGTTGCCCTCGTGATCGCCGTCGTCGGCTTCGTGTGGTCGGCCCTGCGCTGGCGTTCCCAGGAGTACGTGCTCACCGACCAGCGGGTCATCCACGTCCGCGGCGTCATCACCAAGCAGTCCTCCGACAGCGTCCTCGAGAGCCTGTCTGACGCCAGGATCGTCATCCCGTTCCTCGGCCGGATGATGGGCTGGGGGAACCTGATCCTGATGACGGCCAATCAGTCGGGCAACGAGCGGATGCTCGCGCTCAAGGACCCGATCGCCTTCAAGAAGGCCGTGCTCGAGGCCAAGACCGCCCGGACGCTGCGGATGAACACCGCCGCGTACACCGCCTCGGTCGCGGCACCCGGGGCTCCGGTCGCCCCGCCCGTGTACGCGCCCGCGCCGCCCGTCGCGGCTCCCGCGCCCGGGCCCGCCGCGACCTCCGCCGAGGACGTCACCAAGACCTTGACGGCGCTCGCGGGATTGCGCGACTCGGGCGCGATCACCCCCGACGAGTACGAGGCCAAGAAGAGGGAGCTGCTCGACCGGATCTGATCGGGCGCGTCCGGCGCGCGCCGCCGCTTTGACGGTTCGGCCGATCGCAGGTAAGATGCCGATCCCACCGCGGGGTGGAGCAGCGGCAGCTCGTCGGGCTCATAACCCGAAGGTCATAGGTTCGAATCCTATCCCCGCAACCAGCGATTCTTCCTGAAACCCCCGGACCCGACCACCCGGGGGTTTCGCCTTTAACCGGCCAGGTCGTCGGGCCGACTTCGCCCGAGCCTTCTTCAGCCGGCCACGCTCTTGAGGATCTGGGCGATGAGGGTGCTGCCGGCGCCGAAGAAGATGTGGTGGCGCAGCATCCCCGACGCGTCAACGAGGTACACGTCGCTCGTGTGGTCCATCACGTAATTGCCGTTCGAGTCGGCGGGCTCGGCCTTGTAGCTCACGCCCCACGCGGCGGCCGCGGCGGCGATCTGCGCATCCGACCCGGTCAGGCCGATGAACCCGGCCTTGTACGCTTCGAGGTACGTCTTCATCCAGGCCGGGCTGTCGCGCGCCGGGTCCACGGTGACCATGACGAGCTTGGCGGGAATGCCGGCCTGGGCGATCGCGGCGCGGACATCGGCCAGCGTGGTCGGGCAGACGTCGGGGCAGTGCGTGTAGCCGAAGTAGACGAACACCGGCGTCCCGCGTAGCGACGTGAGGTCGAACGGCTTGCCGTCCTGGTCGGTGAGCGCGAGCGCGGGCGCGGGTCTGGCCGGGTTGTACGCGGTGTCGCGCGTGCCCATGGGCGGCGTCGTGGCGCCGGGCAGCATGAGCACCGAGGGTGTGGGCGCAGCGCCCGAGCACGCGGCGAGCGCGAGGACGATCGCGGCGAGGAGCGCTGCCGGGCGAGCGAGGCGGCGGGTTCGGGCGCTGAGGATCACCGCCGGAGGGTAGCGCGGCGCGGTCGAGGGTGCCCGCGACTGGGTTCCCACGCCTTCGTCCTCGCCCGAGCCATCACCGGCCGACCGACCCAGCCTCGGATTGGAGGGTCTACGGGCGCAGCGTGGATCGAACGCTCGGATTGGAGGATCGGGTGGCGCATCGATGGGCTGCCCGAGCGCCAGGTGGTCCTCAGATCCGAGCTTCCGTCTCATCGTGAGCCCATAGACCCTCAAATCCGAGGGGGCGTGGGTCCGCGGGTGACAGCTTCCGGGGGGCGGAGCACTCCGGGCGTCAAGCATGCCTCCTGACCGCGACGAACACCCTCCCGAGTCCCGGCGCTCGGGGCCGCACTGGTTCGCCCAGGATGCTGGGGTGACGGAGCCGCATGAGATGTTCCGAACGCTGCCTTGGCCATTCGACGGCGGGCGCTTCCCGCCGGTGCTCGCGGCCGTGGTACAGCGGACCGTGCTCGGAGGGGATGCCCGCGCTGGTCGTGGGGCATGGCGAGGACGGTGATTGGTATGTGGGCGATGGCGTGAGCGACCCGAATCTGCCGGGTGCGTGCATCGCCACCCACTTGGCGCACGTGACGAGCGCCGACGCTGCTGTCGGCGAGCTCGGCTCGCTGCCGCCGGGCCACGAGGCGACTCGCTCGGGACCCGGCGAGCGTTGGACAATCGAGCGCGTGACGCGCAACTGAGGAGTTCGCCCGAGGGCCGTGTCCGGCGAGCCTCAGGCCGTCGCCGACGCCCCCACCACCCGAGCCCCCGAACGATGAGCGACCATCGCCCGCACCACGAGCGCCGCCACGACCGCAGCGCCCGCGAGCGCCGTCCCGGCCACGATCGGCGTGCCCGACTCCTTCACCGCTACACCGAGGTACGCCCAGACGATCACCCAGCCGTACGCCGCGTCGCCGAACTTGTAGACGAACCGCGACGCGATCGCCGCGCCCGTCAGCAGCACCAACGCGGCGATGAACGGCGCCGCCGACCCCGCGTCCACGCCGAGGTAGGACAGCGTCTGCGCGATGTTCGCGATCGTCGCCACCGTGATCCAGCCGAGATACACCGACCACGGCGCGCGGACCGCCCAGAAGCGCCCGCCCCGCAGGTTCGTGCTGCGGTCGAGCCGGAAGTGGATCGCGATCAGCGTGACCAGCAGCGCCACGATGACCGGCACCGCCGCGACGAAGACCTTGTACTGGAACAGGATGATCCAAACGGAGTTGAGCAGACCGGTCAGGGCTGGCAGCCAGCCCAGGTCTCGAGCCGTGGCGTCCTCGCGGTTGCGCGGCAGTGCCTGCCAGACGGTGAACACGCCGAGCAGCGTGTAGATGAGCCCCCAGATGGCGAACACGTAGCCAGCCGGGATCACGTAGACGTGGAAGCTGTCGCTGATGACGTTGGTGGCCTGCCCGCCGAGCGGGATCGTCGTAGCCGCGCCGTTGAGCGCGAGCGTGACGATGTAGGCGAGGGCGGTGACGACTTGGCGGGTCGTGTCGGAGCGCATCGGGTACCTCGGGGGTTCGGTGGGTCTGACCCCACTTCGCGCGAGCGCGCTCGCCGGATCGCCCGCGCGTCAGTCCCAGCGGAACTTGCGGGCGGCGAGCCCGGCGAGGAGCACGGCCCAGATCGCGAGCACGATCAGGGGCTCCGTCGCGTCGCCCGTCGTCCCGCCCAGACCGATCGCGAGGACCTTCGTGAGTGCGGCCGGCGGCAGGAGCGCGGAGGCGGCTGCAACGGTCGAGGGCAGCTTGTCGAGCGGCATCACGACCCCGCCGACCACGAGCGAGAGGAGGAACAGCAGGTTCGCGAGCGCGAGCGTGGCCTCGGCGCGGAGCGTGCCCGCCATGAGCAGCCCGAGGCCAGCGAAGGCGACGGTTCCAAGCACGAGCCCGAGGACCGTGAGGGTCAGCGAGGCGGTTGCCCCTGCCGACCAGCCGATCCCGACGGCGATCGCGACGAGCAGCACGACCTGCACCGCCTCGACGACGATGACGGCCGCGGTCTTCGACGCCACGAGCGCACTCGTGCCCGCGGGGGAGCCGCCGAGCCGCTTGAGGACCCCGTAGGAGCGCTCGAAGGCGGTCGCGATCGAGAGCGACACCATGGCGGCGGCGATGATCGCGAGCGACATCGAGCCCGGCAGCATCTGGTCCACGCCCTTGCCGGTCCCGCCGAGGTTGAGCGTGGAGAAGACGAGCAGCACGCCGACCGGGATGACGAACGTCACGAGCAGGCTCTCGCCCCGACGCATCGCCAGGCGCAGCTCGTGCACCGTCAGCGCCGCCGTCTTGGCGAGCCACGAGGCAGGCTTCGCCGGCGCACCCGTCCCGAGGATCCGGGATCCGCTCGTCGCGCTCACGCCTCGCCCTCCGCCTCGACGGCGGCATCCGCGCCCACGAGCTCGAGATATCGCTCCTCGAGACTCGCCGAGCCCAGGCGCAACTCCGTGATCAGCAGCCCGCGGTCGGCGCACCACGCGGCGAGCCGCGAGACCATCGCCGGGTCCGGCGCGGCGGTGAGACCCGTGAGCTCGTAGTGGTGGCCCGCGCCCGCGCCCATCACCCGCGCGGTCGGGACATGCCCGCCGGTCACCGCCGCGGCCAGGGCCGCGCCGTCGCCGTCAGCGAGCGCCGCGGAGAGGCGGAACCGCACCCGCGGCGCGCCTGCGCCCGTCAGCTCGGCCGGCGTCCCGTAGGCCACGATCCGTCCGCGGTCGAGCACAGCCACGTGGTCGGCCAGCCGCTCGACGTCGCCGAGCTCGTGGGTCGTGAGCAGGATCGTCGTGCCGGCGGCGCGCAGCCCCGCGATCCGCTCGCGGGTCGTCTGCTTGGCGGCCGGGTCCATGCCCGCGGTGGGCTCATCGAGCACGAGCAGCTCGGGGCGGCCGAGGAGGGCGATCGCGAGCGAGAGCCGCTGCTTCTCGCCACCCGAGAGCCGTCGGTACTTCGTGGTCGCGGCGCGCGTGAGATCAACGGACTCGAGCAGGTCGTCGGGGCTCTCGGGGTCGCGGTAGAACTTGGCGTAGAGCCGGAGGACCTCGCGCGGGGTCGAGCGGTTGTCGATGCCGCCCTCCTGGAGCATCAGCCCGATCCGCGGCCGCAGCGCGTTGCCGTCCGCCGCCGGGTCCAGGCCCAGGACGCGGACGGTGCCCGCATCGGCCCGGCGATAGCCCTCGAGGATCTCGACGGTCGTCGTCTTGCCCGCGCCGTTCGGCCCAAGCAGGCTGAACAGCTCGCCCCGGCGAACCTCGAACGAGACGCCCGCGAGGATCGCGCGGGCACCGTACGACTTGCGCAAGTCGCTGACGCGGATGGCGACGCCCGCATCGGCATCGGCGGGCGCACCCTCCGTGGCGGCGGTGGCGGTCAAGGCTTGATCTTCGCGTAGAGCGTGTCGAAGGTCTTCGCGTCCATCGCGCCCACCTGGACCGCCCGGATGACGCCGTCCTTGTCGATGAAGAAGGTCTGGGGCGGCGCGGCGATCCGGTACGCCGTGCCGATGGAACCGTCAGGGTCGGTCACCGTGGGCCAGGTCGCGCCGAAATCAGTCACGAACGCCTTCGCGAGGTCCGCCTGGTCCTTGAACAGCACTCCCAGGAGGACGAGACCATCGGACGTGCCGAGGGTCGCCTGCTTGTCCTTGAGCATCGGGAACTCGTCGCGGCAGGGCGTGCACCAGCTGGCCCAGAAGTTGACCACGACGGGATGGCCCTTGTAGCCCGCGAGGCTGACGGTCGAGCCGTCGAGCGCGGTCCCGGAGATCGGCGGGGCGGTGTTGCCCGTGCCGGCGCCGGGGGTCGAGCTGCAGCCGGACACCAGCAGGGCGATCACGAGGACCGCGGCGGAGAGGGGTCGAAGCGAGCGGATGGGTCGGTACCTACTTGACGGTCAGCGTGCCGGTCATCGTTGTCGGGTGGACCGTGCAGACGAACGGGTACTGGCCTGCGGGGAGGCTCGGGAGGCTGTAGACCACGACCTTGGGTCCGGTCACGATGTCCCCGAGGAACAGCGACTTGCCGGCCGAATCGCGGATCTCCAGATTGTGGGGAACGTTGTCGCGGTTGTCGAACGCCACGGTGAACGGGCGCCCGGCAGGGGCGGTGATCGTCGTTGGGACGAACGTGATGTTCTGGGCGGCGAGCGTGGCGTCGGCCGGCGGCAGGGATGCCTGGTAGGCGCTCGACGGGACCGGGGGCACGCCGCTCGGGCTGGCGCTGGGGTTCTCGGGGACGACCCTGGACGTGGCGGCGACGACCGCGACCACGAGCACGATGCCGCCGACGATCGCGACGCGTACGGGCGTGACGCGCCGACCGGCGGGGGTCGACGGGGCGGGGGAGCCGGAAGGCTCGGGCGTTGGGGCGGGGCCATCGGTCGCCCGCACCTCGGCCGATCCGGCGCGCCCGGGTGTGGCGACGGGACGCGGCGGGGCGAGCGTCTCGACCGTCCACCAGGCGCCTGCCACGACCGTCGCGACGATGCCCGCACCGATCACGATCCCCCCGAGCACGAGTCCCGCGGCGAGCAGGACGAGCGACCAGCCGAGCGCGAGCGCCGCAGGGCGGGGTCCAGGCCTGCGGGTCATCGCGGCTTCATCGGCGCCCGTCTTCGGCCCCGTCGGCGTGCTCGGCTGTGCGTCGCGGCGGATCTCGAGCGCCCACCACCCCAGGCCGATGGCAGCCGCCACGATTCCGACCGGCAGCGCAGGACCCCCAGCGACGAGTCCGAACGCGAGCACGAACGCGCCGCCCGCCACGAGGATCGGCGCGAGCGAGGGGCCACGCAACGGCGACCCGTCGGGCGCGAGCGGCCCTCGGCGGCCCGGCCCGCGACGAGTCGGCCCCGCGTTCGCCCACTTGGCCGCCGTGATGACCGTGAACGCGACCACGACGAGCAGCAGCAGGACAGGGATCAACGCCACGAGCGCGGCCCAGTCGGGAACCACCCAGGTCCCCGTCCAGGCGATCAGCCGGCTCCAGAGGTCGTTCAGCATGGGCAGGGGAAGGCTGCGGGGTTCGTCTGGCTCGCGCCGGCCCTTGCGTTCGTGCCGTTCACGCTTCGGGCGGCACCGGCGCGCTCAGACAGGCGCGGTATAGGTCCGGGTCCACGTTGCCGCCGCTCACGACGCCGACGATGGGCCCGTCGGCCGGGTCCAGGCCGAGCTCGCGCGCGTGGAACCGCATGGCGGCGACGCACAGCGCGCCGGACGGCTCGACCACGAGGCGCGCCTCCTCGGCGGCCAGACGCACGCCCGCCGCGATCTCCGCCTCCGACACGGTGACGATGCCGTCGAGCTGCGTCGAGAGGTGCGCGAAGTTCAGCTTGCCGACCGCCTGGGTGCGCGTGCCGTCGGCGATGGTGCGGCTGACCTGCTCGGCCTCCCAGCGAACGATGTGGCCGGCTTCGAGCGACGCCTTCGCGTCGGCCGCGAGCTCGGGCTCCACGCCGAACACCTTTGCCTCCGGCGCGAGCGCGCGGATCACCGTCGCCACGCCGCTCGCGAGCCCGCCGCCGCCGACGGGCACGAGGACGGCGCCAACCTCGGGCATGTCCTGGACGATCTCGAGCCCGCAGGTTCCCTGCCCGGCGATGATCCGCCGGTCATCGAACGGCGGGATGATCGCGAGGCCGCGCTCGGCGGCGATTTCCTCCGCCACCCGCTTGCGCTCGTCGGACGCGGTGCCCACGACGACCACCTCAGCCCCGTCGGCCTCGCAGCGCGCCTTCTTGAGGGGCGGGGCGTCGGACGGCATGACGATGACCGCGGGCACGCCGAACAGCCGCGCGGCCCGGGCGACGCCCTGCGCGTGGTTCCCCGACGAGTAGGTGATCACCCCGCGGGCGCGCTCCTCGGGAGTCAGCACGGCCACGGTGTGGTAGGCGCCGCGCAGCTTGAACGCACCGATGGGCTGGAGCGATTCCGCCTTGAGCCACTGGCGTCTCTCAGGCGAGCCGAACGGGACGAGCGGCGTGTGGAGCGCGACCCCCGCGAGCACCGCGGCAGCGGCGCGGATCTCCCCGATCGTGACCAGGCGCGGCGTGGTTTCGCCGCTCACCGGCGCCGCCCGGACGACGCCTTCTTCTGGCACTCGATGCAGTGCGCGGCCGACGGCAGCGCCTCGAGTCGCGCGACGGAGATCAGCTGGCCGCAGGTGGTGCAGGTCCCCCAAATGCCCGCGTCCATCCGCGCAATGGCAGCGTCCACGGCCTCGATCTGCCCCAGGTTGTGGTCGCGCAGGGCGAGGTCGCGCTGCTGGGTGAAGACCTGGCTCGCGGCGGCGGCTTGCGACCCATACGTCATGGGGTCGGGCGCCGTGATCGTGGTCTCGCGCTGATCGGCGAGGAGGCGCTCGCGCTCCTCGAGCAGGGCGGCGCGGGCCACCTCAACGGTCGTGGGATCCATGCCCGCATCCTACTCCCGGCTGGGGTAGCCTCGGGTCAGTCAGACCGCCGGGCGGGGCGCCCCGGCCAAGCGAGGAGCGAACTCATGGCGATCGCGAAGGACCCCGTCTGCGGCATGGACGTGGACACCGAGACTTCCAAGCTCTCTCTCGAGCACGAGGGCCAGACCTACTGGTTCTGCGGCAAGGGCTGCCTGCTCGAGTTCAAGGACGACCCGGCCACGTACCTCGACCCGAACTACGTCCCCCAGGGGATGTGACCGTGCGCCCCGCGAGGGGCTCCACGGCGCCGGGAGGTTCGTCCCCCCGGCGCCGTCTCGCGTTTCTGGGCGGGATAAGCCCGCGCTAAGTCGGGCCGCGTAGCCTTCGTGGTCCGCAGGCCAGGTCGAGGGCACCCGAGGAGCGACCGCCGGCGGCAGCTCAGCCCGGTCACCGGGCGAGGAGGCTCCGATGCGGGTTCGCATGCGGGGCGCGGCGGCTCTGCTCGCGCCCTGGATGGCCTTGGTGTCCGTGATCGTGTTCGACGGCGGGAAGCGGTGGCTGCGTTGACTGGGAGGACGGCGGAGACCGAGCCAGAGCGCGCGAGCCGTCGCTGGTAGTCGTGCTCGGCCTGCCGGGCGGGCCGGCGCTCCCAGCCGGGCGTGACGGCCGGAGTAATGTGCGCCCGACCGGCCCGTTCTCGGTGGTGAGGCGCTGGGCCAAGTACGCCGAGATCGCGGACACGAGGATCACGAGCACTGCCGCCACGTTGACCAGCGGTCGCTGGTTGGGCACGTGGAGGTTGTTCAGGAACCAGAGAGGCAGCGTCTGCTGCGTGCCGGCGGTGAACTCGGTGCCGATGACGGGCAGCGTGATGTAGCGGAACGTCTGCCACGTGTCGGCGCCGAGGCGAAGGCCCGTGCCGGTGTCAAGGCTCAGCGCCCGATGATCCGCAGGGCGGGGCGCCCGACGGATTTGCCGCATCATGGGGTCGTGCACCAAGCCCGTTCCGCCACACCGGTATCTGCCCGGCGCCTCGCGCTGTTCGTCATCGCGGTCGCGGGGGCGGCGATTGGCGTCGTGGCGTGCGGCGGCGGCAACTCCGCGGCGACCCCGCCCGTCTCGCCGGGCACCTCGAGCTCGCCGCGCGCGGTCAACATCGTCATGCGCGAGTACGCGTACGTGCCCCCGGTCGTGGACCTCGTGCCCGGCGAGACCGTCACGCTCCATGTGATCAACGGCGGGCTCGAGATCCACGAGGCGGTCCTGGGCGACATGCCCGCGCAGCTTGCCTGGGAGTCGGCCGAGGGTGCGACCGTCGGCGCCCCGCCAGGCCCCACGCCGTTCGTCTCGCCGCCGCCGGACTTCACCGGGACGCGGATCGTGGCGGGCTCGGGTCAGCTCGTGGATGTGACGTGGACTGTTCCAGTTGACGCCGCATCCGTGCCGTGGTTCGTGGGCTGCCACATTCCCGGTCACTGGGCGAAGGGGATGGTCGTGCCGGTCCGGTTCGTGGACGGCTCGGGCCAGCCGCTCGCGTCGGTGCCGTCGATCCCGCCGCTGCTCCCCACGCCGTCGGGCAGCTAGGTCTAGTTCCCCTCGACTCGGGCGGTCCGCGCGGGCTCGCGGTTCCGGCGCCGGGTGGCGGTCCTGTCCCCGGCTTTTCGCAAGCATTGAACAAGCCGGGCAATCCGCAGGACTCGGCGCGTCGCGATCAGGCGATGACGGGCCGAATCCGGGCATTGGGCCCGCTCTCGGCGCCCCCCACCCCGAAATGCGGCCGTGACCGACTTCGATGGCCAGAATCGGCGGCCATCCCCCGGCGTTGCGCGTTCAACCTGGCCCGCGAGCCCGTTGGCGTTCACAAGGAACGAAAAGTCGGGGGTGGCGCTCGCGGTCGCCCGCCCGCAGGGCACGCCGAACGGCGTCGCCAGACGTCACCACCCTCGTGCGCACGAGCGCTCCGCGCGCTGCGCACGGTGGTACGCTTTCGCCCCAGACCCCGGCTGGCCCGGACGGATTGCCGCGACTTCAACTCAGGAGACGACCCCCAATGGCGTACGTGATCGCAGAGCCCTGCGTTGACGTGATGGACACCGCGTGCGTGTCCGTCTGTCCGGTGGACTGCATCCATCAGGATGAAGGCACCGACCGCATGCTCTACATCGACCCGAACGAGTGCATCGACTGCGGCGCCTGCGAGCCCGAGTGCCCGGTCAACGCGATCTTCCCCGAGGAGAGCCTCCCGTCCGAGTGGACCGGCTACACGCCGATCAACGCCATTTGGTTCACGGACAAGGCCGCGGCCCGCGCAGCCCTCGAGGCGCTCAAGCCCGCCTGATCGCGATCGGCCGGTTCGCCGGCCACGCATTCGGCACGGCCCTGCAGACGCTGCGGGGCCGTTTCGATTCTCGGCGCCGAGCGGCTGCTGCGATGGTCGGCCGTAGACTTGGCCCATGCGCATCGTCTCGCTCCACCCCGCCGCCACCGAGATCGTCTTCGCGCTGGGGCTGGGCGAGGAGCTCGTCGGCGTCACCGCCTACTGTGACGAGCCCGCCGCGGCGCGCGGGATCCCGGTCATCGCCCGCCGACCCGCTCACCCGCTCGTCGGCGGCGTGCCCGGCCCGGGGCTGCTCGAGCTCGACCTCGACGCGCTCCACGAGGCCGACCCCGATCTGGTGATCCTCTCGGACACGAGCCGCGTATGCGCGGTGGGCGCCCGGGAGATGCGCGAGATCGCCGACGAGATCGACGAGGAGGTCTCGGTCCTGAGCCTCGACCCCGTGTCGGTCGAGGGGGTGCTCAACGCCATCCAGACCGTGGGCGCGATGACCGAGTCCGAGGACGAGGCGATGGACGTGGTCCTCGCGCTCCGAGAGCGGCTGCAGCGGATCGAGGGCATGGTCGTCGCTCGGCGGGACCACGGCTTTGCCGCGCCGCGGATCGCCGCGCTCGAGTGGCTCGACCCACCGATGTCGGTCGGGCGCTGGATCCCCGAGCAGGCGCGGCTCGCCGGCGGCTGGGAGCTCTTGGGCCGCGAGGGCGAGCGCGGCGCCACCACCTCGTGGGCGGCCCTGCACGAGGTGGAACCCGAGATCGTCGTGCTCATGCCGGCCGGGCTGCACCTGCCCGAGGCGCTCGCGCTCTGGGAGCGGACGCCGCGGCCCGATGGCTGGGGCGAGCTCGCCGCAGTGCGTGCCGGTCGGGTGTTCATCGCGGACAGCGCGTCGTACTTCTGGCGGCCCGGGCCGCGGATCGTGGACGGGATCGAGGTCCTCGCGGAGATCGTGGACCCGTCGGCGTTCGACGGCCTCTCGCCCAGCGACGGCTTCGTCCGCCTCGGCTGAGCGCGACCGAGCGCCAGGACCGAACGATGCCGTACCGCGCCCGCTTCGGCTGCCTCTGGTGCGGCATCGCTGTAGTCACCCGTGGCCCGAACGACCTCGAGGGCTGGGCCCAGCTCTGCTCGACCTGCCTCGGGCGCGCCGGGACGAACACGTTCCTGCGGGGACGCCTGCGCCAGGCGCTGGTCGAGCGAGGCGCAGCAGAGTCGACTGAGGGCGGAGGAACAGCGGCCGATCCAAGTCCCGCGCGCCCGCCCCGTCCCGCGCCCGCGTTCCCCGACGACTGGTTCTTTCGCCGCGGCCCGTTCGAGCACGGTGCGATCCACGACACGGCGTGGGCCGCGGAGCTCGACATGGTGACGCGCTGGCTCGACGCTCAGCCGCTCGGCGGCCGAATCCTCGAGCCCGCCGCCGGCGTCGGCTTCTTCTCGCCGCTCCTCGCCGAGCGTGGCGAGCTCCACGCCTCGGACGCGGACAGCGCCGCGCTCGACACGGCCCGCGACCGTCTCGTCGCCCATCGCCTGCGAGCCCATCTCCACACCGCGGACCCGTGGGCGCCGCCCGCGCCCAGCGACCAGCCCTTCGACGCGCTCGTCGCCTCGTTCCTGCTCGGGCGGGTGCGCGGCGCGGGCCTCGACCCCGCCGCATCGTCGTTGCGCGCCCGCCTTCGCCCCGGGGCCGCGCTCGCCGTCATCGACCTCCGCCCCGATGCCGCCGGCGGCGCGCCCCCAGGCCTCGCGTGGACCCACCACGACCCCGAGGTGATCGAGGCGGCCCTCGCCCGCGCGGGCTTTGGCGGGGTCATCGTCACGCTGACCGGCCGATTCTTCCTCACCTTGGCCGCGACAGCCGGCTGATCGGCGGAAGCGCGGTGGTATCCTCCGGCGCGATGTCCCCCCTCACGAACAAGACGATCGCGACCGTCGGCTCAGGCGTCATGGCCGAGGCCATGATCTTCGGCCTGCTCAACGGCAACATGGTTGAGCCCGGCCAGATCGTGGCCAGCCACCCGCGCGCCGAGCGCCGCGCCGCGCTCGCGAACACGCACGGGATCCGAACCATCGCGTCCAACGTGGAGGCGATCGAGGGCGCGGACGTCATCATCCTTGCGGTCAAGCCGCAGATGCTCGCGAAGGTCGGCCGGGAGATCGGGCCGCACCTCCACGCGGGTCAGGTCGTGCTGTCGGTGCTCGCCGGACCCACGTCGGCGGCGCTCGAGGCCGCGCTCGGCCACGACCAGGTCGTCCGGGCGATGCCCAACACGCCCGCCCGCATCGGCGCCGGCATGACGGTCTGGTACGCGACCCCCGCGACGACCGCCGAGCAGCGCGCCCAGGCGAAGTCGCTCCTGTCCGCCCTGGGTGCCGAGCTCGAGGTCGAGGACGAGAAGTGGGTCGCGATGGCGACCGCGGTCTCGGGCACCGGTCCCGCGTATGTCTTCCTCGTGATGGAGGCGCTGATCGACGCGGCCGTGCATCTGGGCTTCCCGCGCCACATCGCCCATGACCTGGTCATCGAGACGCTCGAGGGCTCGACGCGCTTCGCCAAGTCATCGGGCGATCACCCGGCCGTGCTGCGGAACATGGTCACCTCGCCGGGCGGGACCTCGGCGGCGGCGATTCACGAGCTCGAGTCCGGCCGCCTGCGCACGGTCCTGTCCGAGGCGGTGTGGGCCGCCTTCCGCCGGACGGTCGAGCTGGGCGATCAGCTCGAGGCCCAGTTGGGCGCGACCGAGGGCAAGAAGGGGCACTGACCCGGCGCGTCGTCGAGACCGTTGTTGTTCATTGACGAGCCCGAACACCACACCGAGGGCGAGGAGCTGCGACAACGTCACGGATCCGGACGCCACGAGCACCGCGATCACGCCGACCACCGCCGCGCGGACCCCGTCCGAGGACACGAGCAGCGGGATCATCGGCCAGCGGTCAGCGATCGCTCCGCCGAACACGACGAGCGCAATGGTCGGCGCGAGCTGTGCCGTCAGCACGAGCCCCATCGCGGCGGCCGTTCCCGTCAGCTGCCGGACGAGCCACGCTAGGGCCACCGCCTGAATTCCGTCACCCAGACGCGAGATGGTCCGGGCGAGGACCAGGATGGCGAAGTCGCCACGTCGGGCCGCCCGAAGGAGCTGCATCGGGTACCTCGACGCGGGCGCGGTGCGCTGCCATCCCACCCTACGCGCGTCGGAGCGACGGTGCAGGTCACGATGTCGGCGAGGTCACGCACAGCTCGAACTCGGCGGTTGCTCGCTCCTGGCGAACAGGATCGTGTCGAGGCCGCCCCTTTCGGCTCCTTCGCCCCGCCTGGCGGCGGGCGTCACGCTCGTCCACGCTCAGCGGTGACCATCAGCGGTGGTCGGGACACCCGATTCGGCGGCAGAGCCGTCGCGGCGCCGAACCTTGTTCGCTCCTTCCGAAATCTGGACGGGCAGGGGCGCCCGGCCGCGCGAGGAGCGGGTCGCGGACCCGGGCCGGGCCCCAGGCGAGCGCCCGAGGAACCCAGCACGAAACGAACGCCCGGCGGGACCTACCCCTTGGCTGCCAGCCCCGCCTCGAGCGTCGCGATCTTGTCGAGCAGCGTGTTGATCGCCGCGTCCTGGGCCAGGAGGTGCT
>Ga0315271_10000008_pt1 | contig 88787 bp, 77 predicted proteins | sample C3_top_MG_FD_204664 | JGI IMG/M metagenome (GOLD analysis project Ga0315271, IMG submission 204664) | Sediment microbial communities from Yellowstone Lake, YNP, Wyoming, USA - C3_top | ecosystem: Environmental > Aquatic > Freshwater > Lake > Sediment | place: USA: Wyoming | collected 2017-08-01
GAGCTCGACCGATGGGTAATCAGCGAAAGCATTGCACTGCTGGCAAAATCAGAAAACATTCCCTCGCTGGCGATTAATATCTCCGGCCGCTCGTTTGATGAGCCGACACTGCCACATTACATTGCAGAGCAACTCAAACTGTTCAATGTAAAACCCGACCGCCTCCTGATCGAGCTTACCGAAACTTCGGCCGTGTCCGATTTGCAGGACGCGGAGCGCTTTATCGAAGCGCTGCACAAGACCGGCTGCACCACCTGCCTGGATGATTTTGGTACCGGATTCTCTTCATTCGCCTATCTCAAACACCTGAAAGCAGACGTACTGAAAATTGACGGTCTGTTTATCCGCGACCTGCCCAATGAGCGCGATAACCAGGTATTTGTAAAATCAATCGTGGATGTGGCACGCGGCCTGGGCAAAAAAACTGTTGCTGAATTTGTTGAGAATGCCGACATTCTTGAAATGCTGAAACGCATGGGCGTCGATATGGTGCAGGGCTACCATCTGGATAAACCGCAGGAGCATCATCCTGCGATAGCCATGGCTCTGGCAGCTGGGTAGGCAAATGGACTAGTCCCCTCTCCCATAAATGTGAGAGGGGAGAAATCACCCGTAAACCACCCGCACATTTTTTTCCCCCAGCAAGCCGCGCAGATCGCTCAGCAGACCATCCGGCAGCGTCACATTCCAGCCCTCCCCCAGACGCAGTTGTGCGCTTCCTGTCTGGTTGCGATAGTGAATCACCACCGGACATTTGCCGCCGCGATAGGGTGTGAACAACTCCTTGAGTCTTGCGATGACAGTGGCTTCCTGTTCCGCACAGCCCAGATCCAGCCGCTTGGCGAAAGCCGCACGGGCAGAGGCAAAGTCCATCACTTCTTCAGCGGTCACACGCATGTTGCCGGAGTAGTCATCCAGGGTGGCTTTGCCGCGCACCACGAGTAGCTCGCCATCTTTTATCCAGGGACGGCTTGCCTCATACAGTTCGTTGAACAGTGTCACTTCCAGTTGCGCGCTACCGTCCTCAATCCTGACAATCGCCATGCGCCCGCGCCGGGTTTGCTGGATGCGCACGTCAGACACCATCCCCGCCAGCAGCACCGCCAGCCCGGCGCGCTTGTTGCTGTTGCCCTGCGGCAGGGCTTGCGGGGTAACTTCGGCGAGGCGCTGTTTGATGAACGGTGCCAGTTCCTCGGCAAACTCCTGGTATGGATGGCCGCTGAGATAAAAGCCCAGACTGGTTTTTTCCTGCTGCAATTTTTCACGCAGGCTCCAGTAGGGAACATCTTTCATCCGCACCGGCATCGCCGCACTTTCATCGTCGCCAAACAGGCTGTTCTGATTGGCGGCGCGCGCCTGCTGTTCGGCGCTGAAAAGGGCATCATCAAGCGAGGCAAAAATTTGATGGCGGTGATCGGAAATAGAATCGAAAGCGCCGCCGCGTATCAGCGCCTCGATCGAGCGGCGGTTCACCAGACGCTTGTCTATACGGCGGCAGAAATCAAATATATTGGCAAACGGACCGCCCGCTTTGCGTGCTGCAACAATGTTAATAATGGCTGCTTCACCCGTGCCCTTGATCGCGCCCAGACCGTAGGCCACGGTCTTCTCATCCACCGGCGCAAAGCGGTAATCGGAGGCGTTGATGTCGGGTGGCAGCACGGTTAAATTCTGCGCCAGGGTGTCGTCATAGTTGCTGTGCACCTTGTCGGTGTTGTCCATGTCGGACGACAGCGTGGCGGCCATAAAGGCCGCCGGGTAATGCGCCTTGAGGTAGGCAGTCTGGTAGGAAACCAGCGCATAGGCTGCCGAGTGCGATTTGTTAAAGCCGTAGCCGGCAAACTTTTCCATCAAGTCGAAAAGTTGTGTCGCCAGCGTTTCCTTGATCTCGCGCTTGACTGCACCCTCGACAAAAATATTGCGCTGCTGCGCCATTTCATCGGCGTTTTTCTTGCCCATCGCGCGGCGCAACAGATCCGCCGCACCCAGCGAGTAGCCGCCGATAATCTGCGCGATCTGCATCACCTGCTCCTGATACACGATCACACCGTAAGTCGGCTTGAGCGACACTTCCAGATCGGGATGGAAATAGTCGGCCTTGGCACGGCCGTGTTTGCGGTTGATAAAATCCTCCACCATGCCCGATTCCAGGGGGCCGGGGCGATACAGCGCAACCAGCGCGACGATGTCTTCAAAGGTATCCGGTTCCAACTTTACGATGAGCTTCTTCATGCCCGGCGATTCAAGCTGGAACACGGCAGTGGTGTTGGCTGCCTTGAGCAGTTTGTAGGTAGCCTTGTCGTCTAGCGGGATGAGGTCGATGTTAAAGGGAGCTCCCCCACCGAGCGTGGATGTTGCCGCTTCAGCGGCTGTACAACCACGGCCTACTCCTTGCGGGTGCCAGCCCTCCCCCGGAGGGAGAGGGGGCAAAGGAGTGGCTGCCGCAATTACTGTTAAAGATTCTTTACTCCCTCTCCCATGGGGGGTGGGTTGGGGTGGGGGAGCGACCTTAGAAGCTTCCGCAGCTTTCTGCATTTGATGCACATACCGCACCGCCCAATCGATGGTGGTAAGCGTACGCAAGCCCAAAAAGTCGAACTTCACCAGGCCGACTTTTTCCACGTCATCCTTGTCAAACTGGCTGACGGCATTTTCACTGCCTTCGGCGCAATACAGCGGGCAGAAATCGGACAGCTTGCCGGGTGAAATCAGCACACCACCGGCATGCATACCGACGTTGCGGGTCAAATCTTCCAGTCTCTCGCACAACTCCAGCAGCTCGCCCACACCTTCTTCACTGCCGATAATGGCGTTGAACTCGGGCTCAATCTCGCGCGCTTTTTTTAGCGATACCGGTTTGACCCCTTCCAGCGGCACCAGTTTTGACAGCCGGTCACACAGGCCGTAAGGAAAATCCATCACGCGGCCGACGTCGCGGATCACCGCCTTGGACGACAGTGTGCCGAAGGTGACGATTTGCGACACGCTCGCCGCACCGTATTTTTGCTTTACATAGTCGATGACACGCTCGCGCCCGTCCTGGCAAAAGTCCACGTCAAAGTCGGGCATCGATACCCGCTCGGGATTTAGGAAGCGCTCAAACAGCAGTTCATAGCGCAGCGGATCCAGATCGGTAATCCCCAGGCTGTAGGCCACCAGCGAGCCCGCACCGGAGCCGCGCCCCGGGCCTACCGGCACGCCGTTACTTTTTGCCCAGCGGATAAAATCCGCCACGATCAGGAAGTAACCGGGGAAACCCATCTTGATAATGGTCTGTATCTCAAACGCCAGACGCGCTGAATATTCTTCCTGCCTTGTGGCTCGTAGCTTCTCGTCCGGATACAGCACCAACATGCGCTGCTGCAGGCCCAGTTCGGATTCCGTGCGCAAGAAATCATCCAGACTGACACCATTGGGCGTGGGAAAATCAGGCAGATAGGGCTTGCCCAGTTTCAACGTCAGATTGCAGCGCTTGGCAATTTCCACACTGTTCGCCATCGCCTCCGGCAGGTCGGCAAACAGCGCGGCCATCTCGGTCTGGGTCTTGAAATATTGCTGGGGGGTAAAGGCACGCACACGACGCTTGTCATTCAGTACATAGCCTTCGGCAATGCACACACGCGCTTCATGGGCCTTGTAATCGTCCTCGCTGAGGAACTGAATGGGATGGGTAGCGACAACGGGCAGCGCCAGCTCGGCAGCCAGCTTGACGGTCTCGCGCACATGCAATTCTTCGCGTGCAAAACCGTAACGTTGCACCTCCAGATAAAATCGCGTAGGGAACAGCCCGGCATATTCCTGCGCCAACAAACGTGCGCTGTCCGTATTCCCGTTCAGCAAGGTAGCGCCCACTTCGCCCAGGTGCGCACCTGACAAAGCGATCAGGCCATCAGTGCCGCCGTGCAACCACTCCTTGCGTATCTCGGGACGACCGCGATTCTGATTTTCCAGATAGGCGCGCGTGAGCAAGTCGCACAGGCGCAGATAACCGGCATTGGACTGGCACAGCAGCAGCAGGCGAAAAGGCTGATCGCGCTCTGTCTCGTTGCTGACAAACACATCACAACCCACGATGGGTTTGATGCCTTTGGCGCGTGTCGCCAGATAAAATTTGACCAGACCGAAGATATTATTCAGGTCAGTCAGCGCCAGCGCGGGCATGCCATCGCGCCTGGCAGCCTCTACCGCATCGCCAACACGGACTATGCCGTCGACAATGGAGTACTCACTGTGCAGTCTCAGGTGAATAAAGGTGGGTAGGGACATGATATTTTGCAGATGATTTCAGCCAGAATTTTACCACCGCCGTGATGGCTAAAAATTCAAAATTTTTACTCTTTGATCTGGTTCAGAAAAGCCGTGTTCCGCTGCAGGATTATTCCAGCGTTGAGAGGCAAAAAAGATGCAGCATTAGTTTAGCCTGAGCCATAGGGTAAAATGGCCGGGTGTACCACTCACCAGATAAAAGGACTACAAATGACTTGGCAACTGTTTGACATAGAGATACTCGGAAATCAGGCGCAAGTCCTCGTCGATGATCAATACATAGGCGACAACCCCGGGGAAGCCTTGCCCAATATCGCCTGGTTTGGCGTTTGGTGTTCAAAAGATACGGACGGCAAATTCTGGAATCCGGAGGAAACGGATACGCTCAACCAAATCGAGCACGAATTACTCGACCTGGCCGGGAAATTCGGCAACGGCTGGGCAGTTTATGTTCGCCGTGTCATCTCTGCGGGCAAGCGCGAGTATTTCTTTTACTATGGCGGTGATGCCATGCTTGCCGAAGCGTTGCCGGAATTGCAGGCGCTGCATCCAGAGTACCGCCTCGAATACGATGTCAAGCCTGACCCCGCATGGACCTATTATTTTTCATGGCTCAAAGAAGCGCTTAATGCTTGATATTTTCGAACCGGTGCTTGATATTTCCGAACCGGTGCTTAACATTGCCTGACTCATGCTCAGATGAAAAAAACTGATATAAAAAAATTTCGTATCGACATCGTCAGCGGGGGTGTAAGTGCACTGTCAATGATGCTTTGCCGCGATGGCACGCTGGGCAGACAGGGCTGCGGCACTCTGCCGGCGGATGAAGCGAGTGTACTGGGTATTACCGATGGCTCGATTTTTAACAACCTCTTGGCCATGCTGGACGACAGAACCTTCCCCCACGCAGCTGTTTACGATCACCCGCATAAAATCGGTGTGGCCATTACCTGGTCCATCGTTTTTTTGGGGCGGGGGGACGATACGCTGGTATTTGAATTTCGCTTTGGCAGCGAGACGCCTGATGTGGGCGAGCTGCTGCCTTATTTCGATGGGTTTATTTCGCAGGCCGTTGCGCTGACGAATAACTGGTACGCTGAAGAAAAAGCCAGGATTTCACACGGATGAAAGTGAAATTTTTAAGGTGCGCTCCCCCACCCTAACCCTCCCCCGATGGGAGAGGGAACAAAAAATCAAGGCTTGCATTTCATCATAATGAGCGACTAAAGAATCATAAAGAGCACAATATTTTCGCCATCGGGTCTATCCCCTCTCCCACCGGGACCAACCCAAAGGGCGCAGGACGCGACAAAGTCGCGGTGCCGAGCAAAGCGAGGGATGGGCCGCAGGCACACAGAGGGTTAGGGTGGGGGAGCACACTAAAAACACTGCGCAATATCAACAAACAAATGCTGTGAAGAAGTCTGGATTTTTAATATTTCTTGAATTCTTTCACAATAAATTGCTGCCTTCGACTGATTGGCAGTCTTTCTTCCAGCCCCTTCAGCTTAACCGCCCAGTGCATATCTGCGCCCTCTTCGCCCACTTTTTCAAAGCTCTCAATCTCGTCCTTCGCCACCAGACAATTGCGATGGATGCGCACAAAACGCGCAGCGAATTCCTTTTCAAGTGCACCTAATGGCTCCTCGGCAAGGTATTCGCGTTCCACCGTGCGCACGGTGATATATTTTAGTTCTGCCCGCAGAAATAGTACTTTCTCTATCGGAATTAAAAGTATCTTGCCCCTTTCCTGGATGGACAGGTTTTTGCGCGACTCGGGGGTAAGCTCCTGCAATACTTCGCTCTTGACCGGCACTGCCGCACGGGCACGGGTGAGGGCCTCAAACAATCGTCCCAGACGGATAGGTTTGAGCAGATAATCGATTGCGTGCTGTTCAAATGCCTGAATTGCATAGTTGTCATACGCGGTGGTAAAAATAATCACCGGTGGCTTGTCGAGTTTATTCAGATGTTGCGCCAGCTCAATGCCGTCCATCTGCGGCATGCGTATATCCACCAGCACCACATCAGCATGCCGTGACGAAAGCTGTTCCAATGCATCGCGCCCGTTGGATGCCTCACCCACCAGCTCCAGCGCAAGCTGTGCGCTGCAATCGCCGAGCAGCTCCTTGATGCGATGGCGCGCCGGGGACTCGTCATCCACGATAAATACTGCAAGGGGAAGTTCAACGCTGCTCATTCCGTCTCCTTTTTTTGTATTCCGCTCCAATTATTTTACGCATCGGGCTCCCCCTTGACATAGGGGAGTTGTATGTGGACGTGATAGAAATCACTGCCACTTTCCACCGTGTAGTTCGCCTCGACATCAAACTGCAAGGCCAGCCGTTCGCGTATATTATCCAGCGCCATTTTATTACCCTTATGAATACCGCACTGGCCTTTGCACGGGTTACGCACATCCATGTGCAACTCATTTCCCGTGCGCAGCAGTTTGACCTCGAGCAAACCGCCTTCCGTCAGGGGCTCGATGCCGTGATATACCGCGTTTTCCAGCAACGGCTGCAACATGAGCGGAGGCACCATGGCATCTTTCAGATTATCGTCAATTGACCAATTCTCTTGCAGACGCTCTCCCAGGCGCAACTTTTCCAGCGATAGGTATTGCCGCGAGAGTGCAATTTCCCGCCGCAAGGGAACCATTTTCTGGCTGTCGGCCATCGCCATGCGAAACAGGTCGGCCATATCTTCCAGTGCAGTCTCGGCACGCTTGGGGTCTGCGCGCACGATGCTCAGTACGGCGTTAATGCTGTTAAATAAAAAGTGCGGACGGATGCGGGCCTGCAACGCCTGCAAGCGCGCATCATGCAAGGCTGTCGACAGCGACATCGCGCGGAGTCTGAAATAAATAAGCAGCGACGCGGTGAGGGTGCCACTCAGAAAGGCGTTACGCCACCCATGAAACGAGGTGCTTTCTGCTGCAGACATATACAGATCCCCGCCAAGGTAGGCAATTGCCAGGGTGATCGCTGCCACCAGACATATCACTGCAGCGACACCCTGCCAGTAAACCAGCCGTGACAAAGCCTTTCCAAGCACATAGAGGAGCAACAGGCTGCATAACAAAACCGGCTGCAAAAATGCGGAGTTATCTATAAAACGTTGAATAGCATCCTGCAAGGAGACGGCTTGCGCGAGGGCTGCCAGCAGGGCAACAGTGTTGACCAGCAGGACAATGCGCAAGGTCGCGCCCAGATTGCGGAAGTTGGGCAACGCGTCAGGTAATAGATTTTGATTTATACTTTGCACTTTAGGCACTCAGTTCCCTGGATGCCGCTATTCTGGACAAGACATGGCAACCATGCAAGATAAACAAACCCAAAATAACGAAACAACCCCAAATAACAAATCAACTTGGTCGGGCAGATTTGACGAGCCCGTTTCCGAATTGGTAAAGCGCTTTACCGCTTCGGTAGAGTTTGACCAGCGCCTGGCGTTGTTTGATATTCAGGGTTCACTTGCCCATGCGCAAATGCTGGCAGCATGCAATATCATTAACATTCAGGATCTGAACGACATTAAGCGCGGAATGGCGCTAATCGAAAATGAAATATTGAGCGGCGAGTTCGTCTGGTTGGTCGATCTTGAAGATGTACACCTCAATATCGAGAAGCGCTTGACCGCACTGGTTGGCGATGCGGGTAAGCGCCTGCACACCGGCCGCTCGCGCAATGACCAGGTGGCTACCGATGTGCGCCTGTATCTGCGCCATGCCATCGACGAGTTAATCCTGCTGATCGGGGCATTACAGACTGCTCTGCTTGATCTGGCCGCCCAGCACACCCGGACCATCATGCCCGGTTTTACCCATTTGCAAGTGGCCCAGCCGGTGAGTTTTGGCCACCACCTTATGGCCTATTTTGAGATGCTGAAACGCGATGCCGAGCGGCTGCGCGATTGCCGCAAGCGGGTCAACCGCCTGCCGCTGGGCGCGGCCGCACTGGCCGGCACCAGCTATCCGATCAAGCGCGAATATGTCGCCGAGTTGCTGCACTTCGACGGGGTATGCGAAAACTCGCTGGATGCGGTGTCTGATCGCGATTTCGCGATTGAATTCAGCGCCTGCGGCGCACTGATCATGACGCATTTATCGCGCCTGTCGGAAGAACTGATACTGTGGATGAGCCCGCGCTTCGGCTTTATCGATATTGCCGACCGCTTTTGTACCGGCTCTTCCATCATGCCGCAGAAAAAAAATCCCGATGTGCCTGAACTGGTGCGTGGAAAAACCGGGCGCGTGAACGGCAATCTGGTGGCATTGCTAACGCTGATGAAAGGTCAGCCACTGGCTTACAACAAGGACAATCAGGAAGACAAGGAACCGCTGTTCGATACCGTTGATACCCTGATGATCACGTTGCGTATCTATGCCGACATGATGGGCGGCATTACCGTCAAGCCGGAGGCCATGCGTAGCGCCGCATTACAGGGTTACGCCACCGCTACCGATCTGGCCGACTATCTGGCCAAAAAAGGCCTGCCCTTTCGTGATGCGCATGAGGCCGTTGCCCAGGCTGTTCGCTATGCCGAGAAAAAGGGCTGCGACCTGGCCGCCTTGAAGCTGGAAGATTTGAAACAATTTTCCGCGCTTATTGAGGATGACATTTTTGCCGTACTGACGCTGGAAGGATCACTGTCCGCGCGCAACCATATTGGCGGCACTGCCCCCCAGCAGGTAGAGGCGGCTATTGTGCGCGCCAGAAAAATACTAACTGCCGAACTATAAAATTTCCGGGAAAACTTTCAGGTAGATTTTCAGGATTGACAGGCAAAAAAACGGGCAATCTTGCAATCGCCCGAAAAGGAGGAGAGTTTGATAGAACGAGTTTAAAAAACTTGTACCTCAATACTCAGCCTTCATTTTATAGTCGCACTGACAATATACCTATATGCCAAACGGCCTAGATACAGGCCTAACCCATAGTACGTCAGGCGGTAGCTTTACTCAGCATCGTCTTCAGTTCGCCACTCTGGTACATCTCGGTCGTAATATCTGAACCGCCGATAAACTCACCGTTGATATATACCTGGGGCACGGTTGGCCAGCTTGCGTAGTCGATAATTCCTTTGCGGATATCATCATTTTCCAGGATGTTTACGCTAAAAATGTCTTTAACGCCCAAAGAGTTGAGGATATTAATCACATTCGCAGAAAACCCGCAGCGCGGCGCCGTGGGGGTGCCCTTCATGTAGACAACAACCGGGTGAGTGGTTACCTGTTCCTTGATTACTTCCTGTATGTCCATTTGTCTAAAGCTCCTGTTATTGATTAATTGAGTAATTCACTCGGGTATTCTAGAGATTGCCTCAGAATCAGTCAAGCGGCAACGCTCAAACCCCATTCTTCCGCCACTTGCTCGCTCTATTCCTGCCAGATCGCGGGCAGAAAGCACAGCGTCGAATCCCGCTTCCTGCAATAAACTGCGCACCCGCTCTGCCTGGTCATAACCATGCTCCAGCAGTAAGCACCCGCCCGCTAAAAGATGTGTGGCTGACTGGCTAATGATGTGACGTATATCGTCGAGCCCGTCTTCTCCCGACACCAGCGCAGAAACAGGCTCGAAACACACATCTCCCTGTGCCATATGCGGATCGCCAGCGGCGATGTAAGGTGGATTGGACACAATCAGATTAAACCGCTGGTCACCCAGGGCGGCAAACCAGTTGCTCTGCACAAATTTCACCCCGGGCAAACCCAGAGCGCGGGCATTTTCCTGTGCCACAGCCAAAGCCGAGGCCGATGCGTCACATGCCAGAACCTCATCCTGCGGCCGCGCATGGGCTATCGCCAGGGCAATCGCGCCAGAGCCGGTACCCAGATCAAGCACCGCACAAGATTCGCTTGCAGGGAGACGTTGTAGTGCGAGCTCAACCAGTAATTCAGTATCGGGGCGTGGAATTAGAGTCGCGGGGGTGACTTTGAAAGTCATGCCGAAAAATTCGCGCTCGCCCAGAATATATGCGATAGGCTCGCCATTCAAACGACGCTGCAAAAGTTCGTTGTAATGAATTAATTCGGCAACACTCAAACAGTACTCTGGGTGTGCCAGCAAATAAACACGTGGCACATGCAATGCTGTTTGCAGCAAACACTGTACTTCAATACGCGCGGAGCTGGCTTCGAGCGCAAGGGACGAGGCCAGTTTGGCGGTGTCTTGTGACAGCAGATTTTGAATAGAATGGGACAAGGTTGGTCGATGGTGAGTTGGCATGTTGCCAGGTGCGCTCCCCCACCCTAACCCTCCCCCGGAGGGAGAGGGAATAGAGCGGAGGATATTTGCAACAAATTGATTTTATTTGAGAATTTTAATAGCATCTCTGCAGTTTTTCCCGCCTCAAACTTCATCCGCCAATGCAGCGAGCTGCTCAGCCTGATGCTCCGCCATCAGGGCATTGCACAGCTCATCAATCTCGCCATCCATGATGTGATCCATCTTGTACAAGGTGAGATTAATGCGGTGATCGGTGACACGACCCTGGGGGAAATTGTAGGTGCGGATGCGCTCGGAACGGTCACCGCTGCCGACCAGCGATTTGCGCTCTGCCGACAACTTGTTGTGTGCAATGCTTTCTTCCTTGGCCTTGATGCGTGCGGCCAGCACTGACATGGCCTGCGCCTTGTTCTTGTGCTGAGAACGCCCATCCTGACACTCCACCACGGTACCGGTGGGGAGATGGGTGATGCGTACGGCGGAGTCGGTCTTGTTGATATGCTGGCCGCCCGCACCGCTGGCACGGAAGGTGTCGATGCGCAGATCGGCAGGATTAAGCACCACATCGCTGACCTCATCCGCTTCCGGCAAGATAGCGACGGTACAGGCGGAAGTATGTACCCGTCCCTGGGTTTCGGTGGTGGGGACGCGCTGCACACGGTGAGCGCCGGACTCGAATTTCAGCACGGAATATGCACCTTGTCCGATGATACGGGCGATTACTTCCTTGTAGCCGCCCTTTTCGCCCACGCTTTCAGAAATAACCTCAACCTGCCAGCGGCGACGTTCGGCGAAACGCATATACATGCGGAACAGATCACCCGCAAACAGGGCTGCCTCATCACCGCCCGTGCCTGCCCGCACTTCCAGAAACACATTGCGTTCATCGTTGGGGTCCTTCGGCAACAGCTGCTTTTGCAAATCAATCTCGATCTGTTCCAGTCGAACGCGACCTTCTTTTACCTCGGCATCGGCAAAGTCACGCATGTCAGGGTCAGATGCCATTTCCAGTGCCGTCGCAACGTCAGCCTCTGCCGCCTGATAGGCATGGTATAGGGTCACCACGGGATCAAGCTCGGAACGTTCACGATTTAGCTTGCGGTAAGCATCCATGTCGCGCGTCGCATTCTCACTGCTCAGCAGTGTATTGACCTCATCCAGGCGGTCTGCCAGTTGGGCGAGTTTTGCAGTTATGGTGGGTTTCATTCTAAATGATGCAGTTGGTAAAGGCGGTGTATGGTCTCAAGCAGCGCTTCGCGTTCGCCAGCCTCAACCTGGTTGAGCGCATGCGTGGGTGCATGCAGGAATTTGTTGGTCAGTGCATTGCTCAGGGATTCAAGAACTTTTTCTACTGGCTCACCTTTCGCCAGGTGGCGCAGGGCTTTTTCCATTTCATTGCGTCGCTGGCGTTCTGCAGCATCACGCAAAGCGCGTATTGTCGGCACAACTTCACGCGATTCCATCCAGTGCATAAATTCATTCACACCGGAATTAATAATCACCTCGGCTTCCTTCACCGCACCTTGCCGTGCATCCAGGCCATCTCGCACCGCCTCGGCCAGATCATCCACCGTGTACAGGAACACGTCGTTCAACTCGGCCACTTCTGCCTCAACGTCGCGCGGCACGGCCAGATCAACAATGAATAACGGCCTGTGCTTGCGCGCCTTGAGCGCGCGCTCGACCATGCCTTTGCCCAGTATCGGCAACTGGCTGGCGGTGCTGGTGATGATGATATCGTGCAGCGCCAATTGCTCCGGCAGTTCCTGCAGGGTGATGGCCTGACCATTTATTTTTCTGGCCAAGGTCTGCGCACGCTCCAGCGTACGGTTTGCAACTGTGATCTGCTTCGGCGATCTGGCGGCAAAGTGCACCGCGTTGAGTTCTATCATCTCACCCGCGCCGATAAACAAAACACGCTGATCTGTAATGCTGGGGAAGATACGCTCGGCCAGCTTCACTGCCGCTGCCGCCATCGAAGTCAGGTTGGCACCGATTTCAGTTTGTGTGCGCACATCCTTGGCCACTGAAAATGTGCGCTGGAAAAGTTTGTGCAACAAAAAACCAAGCGTGCCCGCCTGCTCGGCATAACGCACAGCCTGTTTCATCTGACCCAGAATCTGCGGCTCACCAAGTACCATCGAATCCAGTCCGCTGGCGACCCTGAAAGCATGCTTTACAGCCTGCTCCTGCGGCATGGTGTAGATATAGGGTTCGATGTTGTCCGGGGAGAGCTTGTGATAAGCCGCCAGCCAGTTGATAGCCTGCACAGGCTCATGTGTGCTGCAGTAGACCTCGGTACGATTGCAGGTAGACAGGATGGTTGCTTCCTTGGCGGCACCATGTCCGACCAGATCATGCAATGCCGATTCCATCGCTTCAACATTGAACGCAACCTGTTCGCGCACAGTAAGGGGCGCGGTTTTATGGTTTATGCCAAAAGCGAATAACTGCATGGTTTTTAAGGGGAGCCAGAATTAAAGAGGGCCGTGGTATAAGCCGGGGGCGAGATTATAGTTGCTAGCTGCCATCTAAGCCAGTAGCCAAGAATATCGAGTCCAGTAACACTGCTGACTTGCAAGATTCATGTGGACTATTTTGAAGTTTGAAGCTGCACCAGTGCCTGATCTGCATCTGGGCGCAAAGGACTATCCGGATTTTTGCTCACAAACTCGGTAAAAGCAGCCTGTGCCTTTGCTTGCTCGCCCCCCGCAGCCAGGGCCATGGCACTTTTGAAGGCTTCCAGTTCATCGGCGTCCACAACAACTGCCGCCTTTTCACCCTTCCAGTACACATCATCAGCGACCACCTTCGCTCCGCGCACTCCGCCTACGGCTGTTGTAGCGCTCACTTTCTTTTGCGGTGCCATCTGCTCGATTTTTACCCTGAGTTTTTCCCAGAAACCCAGAGCGTCGTCATTCTTACCCTCGGCGTAAAGCGTTTGCGACCCCAGGGTCATACATAGCAACAGTAATATAACGCCAGACTTCATCATCACAACCTCCTATCGTCAAACAGTAATCAGAAAAAAGTAATCTTACAGCGCGTTGAGTAACTCCAAAGCAAGTGCCTTGTATTTATTTTTAATGGACGGGTCCAATTTTTGTGCCCTAACCATAGCCTCCTTGGCTTTTTTCATATTATTCATCATCTTGTAAGACTTGGCCAAGTTTACCCAAATCTCCGCATCGTCGGGATTAAATTGCGTGGCTGCCAGGTAGTTCTTTTGCGCGACCGCAAAATCACCTTCTATCATGTATATATTGCCGCGATTATTCAGGGCCGCCGCGTTTTTGGGTTCTGCTGCAATGATTTTATCAAAATACTTCAACGCTTCATTTCTGTCGCCCAGTCTGGCAAGCACAATAGCCGCTTGCAGATAGGCGTTCATATCTGCAGGCTTTTCCACTATCGATTGCATGTGGCGCCGTATTTTGGCTTGCGAGCTGATTTTGAGCACAGACACCAGATCGCCCGGGAATTTTTTCTCAATCTGCTTAACGCTGATTTCCACAGGTGCCTGGGTGGAATCAGGCAAAGTGGCCGGTTTATAGGTATTCCACGACTCATGCACATCCAGCAGGGTGAGCCCCTTGTTTTTCCATTTGTAATAATTAGCCGCACCCAGTTCCCACGCCTTCACAAATGAGCTTCCCACAACGGTCGTTTCAACCGGTATCCACAGCTTGCCCTTGTGTATCACGTACAAATCGCTATTTGTATAGCCATCTGCGTCAGCATCAATGTTGGTTGAGAACATCATAAACATGTGTCCCGGTACCTCAACCACCAGCGTATACACGCCAAGGCTCTCCAGAGCAGCCGAATAGATTGCCACCAGATCATCACAGTCGCCCGATTTGCGTCGCAGTGTTTCACGCGGATATTGGATATAGTCGATCACATCCATTTTTCCGGAGGTAATCTGGTAGGGATTCGTCGGGTCAGGCAGGTAGGTAAGCCCTGCCACTCCCATTGCGTCAAATATTACTGCGGCCAGCTGCGCCTCGTCTTTGGTATCCTGAAACTGTGTCACGACAGAGCGCACGAAGTTCATGATAGGCGGATCTTTGGGTGTGATGAAAGCCGCGTAGCGACCCCGCTCATCCCAGGTCAGGCGGTGTTTGTCATAAACCTTTACGGTAGAATTTTTGCCATACACCACCTGCGCCCCGTTCTCATAATAGCTTGCCTCAATCAGGGCCTGCACCGAACTGTCTTCCGAGAGGGTCAGGATCGTGTTATTGAATACCGCCTTCAGTGCAACTTCCTCGCTTTTCCCCGGCAAAATCTGCTCAATTTTTAATTCCGTCGGATAATCCATGACATTTTTCAACACAAAACTGACCTTGATATTATCCATGGGCTTGTCAGTATTATTGGTCAATTTAATTCGACCCACGCCATCATCCTCATAAAGTTTGTAAGTGTTTGAGAAGATATCGCGCAACTTCAACACCTCAATCTCCAGAGGTGCCTTGTTAAACGGCAGTGTCGTTGCACTGACTGCAAACCTGGCTGACTCAATACCATCCGTACTGCGTGTGGAAACATAGAAGGTATATTGGGTATCCGGCTTGAGCGACACCCTGGTGAATTCAGGCACTGTGGCTTCGCCAATTTTGGTGTAGGCATCACCCTCTTTTTGATAAATCAGGTAGGCATTGAGATACTGCTTGTCTACCGGCTTCCAGCTCATCTTTAGCTGCCATGGCGTCGGCTCTACCAGTACGCTTTCGAGGGCCGGAGGAGCAAACTTTTGCGCAACTCCTTTCACCGCCGCACTCGTTGCTCCCTCATATCCGTACTGGGTTTCCCCGGCTATGCGGTAGTAATACTGCTCATCTCCGGCCAGACCCTGATCTGCATATTGATTAGACTCGCTGCTTCCCACCCTGACAAACCCCGCGTCTTCGGTGCTGGCACGATAGATCCGATATTGTTTGATGTAGGGCAGTGTTGACGCCGCCCAGCGCAACTCTACGCCATGCACTACACCCCGGGCTTGCAGTTGTTGCGGGGCAGCAGGCTTGTGCAGGGTGGCAAAGGTTTGCACCCGCTTGTTTCCCCGTTCTGAAATAAAAAAAGTCGTGCTGTCTTTTGCGCTGATCGCGAGCGGTTCATCAAGCTCCCCAGGTCCGCTGCCCTTGGCGGAAAATGAGCGCTGATATTGCCCCTCGTGGGAATAAACCTTGACCTGATTCGAGTCGAGAACAAATACTTCATCTGGGCTTGCCATCAGAGCCACCGGCTTTACAAGCTTCGCAATTCCCTGCTGCTTCTTGCCAAACTCAAGCAGTGCTTCGCCCTTGGAAGAAAACACCGCGATGACTGAACGTCCCGTATCCAGCACATAGAGATTATCCCGGGCATCCAGGGCAATTGCGGCCGGCTCGTCCAGTATGGCGGTCACACTTTTGGTGATTGCTTTTACGAAGCCGCCGTCACTGTTGAATACCTGCACCCAGTTATTTCCCCGGTCCGCAACATAGATATCGCCATTACCGGCGATTGCAATATCTGTTGGATCATCCAGCTGCCCCTTACTACTCCCCTTGCTGCCAATAGTGGTCAGTATGGCACCTGAATCATCCAGCTTGACCACCCGCGGATTATTTTTATCCAGCACCCACAACGCACCATTCTTATCTACTGCAACCCCGACAGGATTAAGATCCTTAACTTTGATTTCACCCGCAGCAATACCGTTACGAATGCGGACAATCGATTTACTTTCACTATCAATCCCGTAAATTGTATCCTTGCCATCCCATGCCATCCTGCCAACCGAGACTGGGAAGGCCGCCTGAATTTTGACCGTTGTTCTTGAGGCTGGTTTGGGCAGTGCCTCAAACTGTTCCCCGGCCTCAGCCATAAATATATTCACGACACCTTTTTTTCCATCAGCGATATAAACTTGCCTGTCCTTTGCTGCCACTATACCGCTTATGCTTTTAAACAGACCACGTCCCTCACCTTTTGCGCCGAAGGAGTAGGCCAGCTTGTCGTTAAAATCGTATCGATGAATAATCAGGGAGTCTCTATCTGCAACGTAGACACCCTCATTGCCGAGGCTGAATGCCAGCGGCTTGCCCTCTTTGGGAAGGTGTTTAATATATTTGCCCTCGGGGCTGTATACCTTGATCAAGCTATCGCTGGCATCCAGCACATAAATCTGCCCCAGGGCATTGATTGCGATATCGGTGGGTTCGCCAAGCTTGTACGGCAGGTTTTTTTCTTTTGCATCTTTGTTATCGGTTGAATTTTCAATCTCCAGCGTAGCCAGAAATACGCCATTCAGACCGAATATCTGAATCTTTCCATTCCCCGTATCGGCCACGCAAACCAGGCCTTCATGGATAGCAATGCCGTGGGGAGAACTGAGCTCAACTCCCGCTTTCCCGCCAAAAAATCCGCCTTGTTTACCCCCAAAACTCCCCTGGTACTTCCCATCTGTTGTAAACATCGCAACCAGATTGGTGTCACTATCCGCCACGTAAATCATACCTTCTGCTACAGCGGCCGCTTCGGCTTGCTTGAGTACAGCTGATCCGGTGCTATCCTTTGCCTGCAGCGTAAGGATCTTGCCCCCGCCACTATCCAGCTCATCAACTGAGCCATCCTGTTTCGCCACAAAAAAATGATCACCATTCCAGCCAATTATTTTTTTGACGCCACTTGTTGCATGCTCATTAACGAAACCAGCCTTGGCCAATACCGCTGTCGCGCGTACATCCGAATCCGCTGCACGTGCAAACGACAAACCGCCGGCATACGGCACACAGCAGAGGGAAAATAATAAAATATTAATCAGTCGCATCACTAACACCACGGTGAACAGAATCGCTTTGGTTGAATGTAATATCGGGTTTCGGAAGGAAATAACAAAATTCTGTCACTTCCCCCTACGGTTAAAGACGCCGTCCCAATCCGCCGGAACAGGCGTTCCCTTGAAATACTGGCAGCGCTCCAGGTACATCTGGCTTGGCCTGTCATACGGGAATTCCGTAACAATGGAAGCAAAATATTTTTCCGCTGCTTCCCAGTTCCCTGCCCGATAGACAGCCAACGCAGCAGAGAACAGATCGTTGAGTTTGATTTTTTCGGCAGATTTCAAGCCGATCAACTCGTAAACAGTTATAGGTACCTGTTTGCCCAGAACACGAATTTTATCCAGCTCACGATAGCTGTAACTATCGCAAGTCCTGAGATAGGTGGCCTCACCCACCAGTGCATTCACCCCATAATATTTTGCGCTGCTTTCCAGTCTCGCCGCCTGATTGACTGTATCGCCGATGACCGTGTACTCCATCTTCTTGCCGCGCAAACCGACATTTCCCGCGACAACCTCCCCCGACTGCACACCGGCCCGAATGGCAAAGGGCTCAACCCCTTCTGCCAACCATTTGGTACACAGTTTCTCCATCGTATTGTTCATGGCAAGAACACAGGCGACAGCCAGTTTGGCGTGATCAGGCTGCGCAAGCGGCGCCCCCCAATAAGCCATGATGCCATCGCCAATAAATTTATCGACGTAGCCATCGTATTCCTCTATCAGCTCAACCATGGCACCCAGGTATTCGTTCAGGCGTGCAACAACTTCCTGCGGAGTATGTTTTTCACTAAACGAGGTAAATCCCTTAATGTCGGTAAATAGTATGGTGACATCCTTGCTATCACCGCCGATTTTAGCGGCTTCAGGATCTTCCTCAAGCCGCGCAACCAGCTTGTCCGAATGGTAACTGGAAAATATTGTGCGTAATTCCCGGGCGCTGCGCTCCAATACCAGATAGCGATAACTGCCGCCTGTCAGCAGGGAAAATATAATAGCCACTGGCGGGTAGATCATGCTCACCCAATGCCCTTGTTTGAACAGGGCGAATGACAGCCACACATAAAATGAAGATAGCAGAATAGCCGCGGGGAATGCAGCATAGAAGCCCATGCGCTTGGTCAAATAAAAGGAAAACAAACCCAATGCAAAGATGAGCAAAATATCGAACATGGCCTCCAGGCCGGTGCGACGTATAAAGCGACCACTCAAAATATTATCGGTTATCGTTGCATGCACCTCGACCCCGGGTGTGTTACCACTAAAAGGGGTAACACGCATATCGTAGATACCGAGTGCTGTTGCACCCACGAACAATACTTTGTCTTTCAGCTTGTCAGAACTGATGCGGCCTTTAACAATATCGGCAAATGAAAAATTCGGATAACGGCCGGGAGGGCCTGTATAGTTAATCCACATACGGTTATCTGCATCCACCGGGATTTGTTGATTGCCGAGCTTAATCTCATACAGCCCCGCATCAAATTTATTTTCCCCGCTTGCCATCATCGCGGCCCTCAAGCCCAGCGAAGGCATCTTCACACCGTCAACCTCAAAAAAAAGTTGACTGCTTCTGACCACCCCATCACCGTCCGGTACCAAATTAATGTGCCCCAATCCTGCGGCATTTTTTTCAATTTCTGCGATGGAATGCGTACTGTTGGTAACATGCAAGTCCTTGTCAAGATCAAAGGTCACTGCCAAGCCAATATTCCCAGCCCTTTTAATGGCTTCTGCAAAGGACTTGTCTACTGATTTTGACTCGGCTTCAGAAAAAGTCACATCAAATAGAACCGCCTTAACCCCTGCCGCGGATAGTTTATCAAGCAAACGCACGTATTGAGTTCTGCTCCAAGGAAATCGCCCTAACTCGGCAATACTTTTATCGTCAATTGCAATAACACCTATTTCCGGTCTGAGTGGCACAGATCCGCGCAATCCGCTAAACCTTAAGTCATACGACTTGTCCTCGAAAGCCTCAATAAATTGGTTTTGATTGTAGTTCAGCGCGATTATTACGGATACTGAAAAAAAGGCCAGCAATACCGAGATAAACCTTGTCCCTTTTCCAGTGAATATATTTTTCAGGAACGACAAGATCATATAGATTTCATTTCCATGGGTGAAGAATAGCCTGATGCCGCGTCAACCAGCTATAACGTGTATGCCATCATGACAACGAAGCGATCTATTGACAAGCCCTAATTAAGGGCAAGAGAAACAGCTGGGACACTGCTGAATTGGGGGTAAAATTCGCAAAGACACTCTATAAATGAATAAAGCCGAGTCTCACGACCCGGCTTTATTCATTTATCTGGTGGCTCGGGGCGGAATCGAACCACCGACACGAGGATCTTCAATCCACTGCTCTACCAACTGAGCTACCGAGCCATATTGCTTTATTACTGTCGCGACATTCTTTCGAGTTCCGCGAAGTCGGGCATTATAACGGCAAATGTAATTAATGCAAATCGCCAAACTCTGCACAAAGTCGTAAGGATATTTAGTTATCCATCTATTTTCCTTGCAGGGGCGGGTTGCAGTTCAAACAAATGAAATATGCCTGCATCGTGTTTGCATCATGCACGTCGCTGGGCGCGATAGTACTGGGAGCTGCATAATCAGCAAATCTTGGATTGAAACTTCCTGATAGTCCAAAAGCAGGGTTGATTGAAAATGTTGCTGTGGTTTTTACAGTGGCTTGCAGGGGTTGGACAAACCAACTAACCGGCCTCATTCGCTCATTCTTTAATTTTGTAATTGACAATAGCGCTGTCTAATTCAGCATGCAGGGCGAACGCATCCTTTCCCACACTAAAAGCTGTGAAACACCCGCCGCTCGGGTATGTAACGACTGTCCATTGCATGCAAACCCGGCCCTCATCCCCCTTCACGGTGACCTGGCCGTAGCCGGACTCCACATTGCAGCTGGGGCAGTTTCTAACAATTTTGCCATCGGGCATAATTTTCAACGTAAACCGGCGACCCTGATCCCAGTTCGCCTCGAACTCGCGCGGACCTTGAAAAAGAGCGATCAGATCCGCTCCGGCTAGTTTCCGGGGATATACGTCCGACTTGTCTCCCTGAGCAATGCCGGTATTCTCAGGATTGGGCTGCACGGGCTTTGTGCTTAGCGCAGCCATGTCTAGCGCAGCAAGTGTTTCTTTTTTGTTTTTGTCAATTTCATTGGGGGTTATTTCCCCCTGGAACAGACTATCAAACATTGACCTGCGCGCAGAGATCAGCACCTTCTTGACCGCGACATCGACATTAGGAAAATAAGGAGGCTGGTCCCATGGATCATCTACACCAACAGTGTTCATGGTGTTCTGACGCCACAGCACTTCGTTTGTAGTCAAGTCAACAATCTCCCCGCGTGCGGAGAGCATCGCTATTGGCGCACTCGTAGGGATAAACCCATAATACGAACGCTGCGTACCTACCGCCTGTACAACAAGCATGAGAAGTCTGTCGACACCCAGCTCTTTCTTCAGGGGACGGTAATCCTTCGTCGCATAGGCATGCGACTTGTCGTCAGTCATGAAATCTGCAAGCGTAACGACATCGATCGCTTTGTTGACCTCGGTCACCTTCAAGCCACGTGCCGTCAACCTCTTGGCGAATTCTCCTCTTGCCTGGCCGTAAACGGTAACATCAACTTTTTTCAGATATTTTGAAATCTCTCCCGCCATCCCTTCGTTGATCGCCATGTCCAGGAGTCCTTGTTGGCCAATTTTGTGGGCCTGCGCTTCGGGTAATTTCGAAATAGCCACACCAATCGTGCGGTCGGACTGGGTCCAGAATGCCTCTTTGACCGATACCGGCTGATTGACTGCAGCGCAACCTGCAAGCAATGACACCAGCATCAATGACGCAACAGAAACGGAAATTTTATACATTATTTTGCCCTCCCCAGGCTGTAGTTTTAATTCGGACGGTCTTTTAAAATTAATGCTCTATACGCATACAGCTACTGCGTCGTCCAGCAGATTTGAACAGTTTGAAAGGATAGGAAATTCAGACGCACAAGTCAAACTGACTTCTTCCACATCACACCACCAACCCGATTTTCAGCTTTAAATCACACAAATTTTTTGCATCTGCAACTAATCCAGCATCATCGCGTAAACACCGGAAACTGTATGCTTATTGGATACCCCGGCAGACGGGTCTTTCTTCGGCACATTCAGGCCACTGCATCTACTTCGCCTTGTAATAGTAACGGTTCAGGTCAAACAGTCCTCCCCGCACCGGCTCCTCCTCCAGGAAGCGCTTCTGGAACCAGTCATACTCGTCCCAGAACCGCTCATCGGTACGGTTGATGCCGTATCGGCCAAGCCGTTCCATGCCCTGCGGTCCATTATCGAAATGGGCCATCAGGTCGAAAAAGTCCGGCAGATCCTCTTCGCGGACATCGACGAAATAGTTTGGGTACGATCCGATGAGTCCGTCGATGAAATCAGCGCTGTCCCTGCCCGGGTCAAGTCTGCTCTCCTCACTGAACAGATTGGCGACGTTATCGTGCCAGCGGTTGACCACGATGCTGCCCGCCACATCCTTCCCGTCCTTCGCGCGGATCCGCAGGTAGGCGAGATTTGCGTTGCTGTCATTGATGACGGCAAAGAACGGCGTACCGGGCTTGGCTATCGCACGGAATCCCTGCAGGTAGTCGTCCCTGCTCCGGTAGGCCGCAGGCAGCGCTGGATAGTCGGCACCTGCCGGCAGGTAGTTCAGCCTGTCGAAGGCGATGTTCGTCGCGGGCAGAATGTGACGGTTCACAACCTGCTCGATGAACTCACGCTTGGGATCGTCAGTGGCAAAGGCGAACTTCGCAGGCATCGCAGAAGGATAGTAATTGATGTCCTTGAGATCCACCCCTATGTTCCACGACTGCATGATCTCCTGCCGTTTCGTCGCTGGCAGGTAATCGAGGAAGTAGCTCTCGCCCTCGATGCGCAGGCCGTCCATGTAGAGCCGCACTGCCAGTTGGTGGCCCACGCTGCCGTACACGTCGAAACCGGCGACGAGCGCATAATAGATGCGCTCGAGCAGGGGATAGTCAATGACCCACATTGTTTTCGGCATGGCTCCAAGTACACCCTTGTGCACCGACGCGTTGTCAAAGTGGCGATAGACCGTAAGGACAGGCGCGTCCGCGGCCCTGTTGCCCTTCCACAGGGTTTCATAACCGAGACCGTCGTAGTTGTGCGACATGTAGAAGTCCTGCCGCGCACGGTAGAATGCCTCTTCCGCTTTGCGGTGCTCGTCGGTCAGCGCGGTATATACCCCCATATCACTTCCCCGTTCGATGGGCATGATCAACTTGTCCTGATGCAATTTAAGGAAGGCCGGATAGGTGACACTCAGGTCATGCTCCGGATCCATGAACATGATCCAGAAATGATCGTCGATCACGTTCAGGGCGATCTGGCCCTTGCAGACCGGTCCGTGGATAAACGTCATGATCACGTAGTTCGCGTTGTCCAGCAGAAACTGGTAGCGCGAACGCGGCGGGATTTGCTCGAAAGCTACAAAGGGGTTGGCGCTAAGCTTGGTGTCGTAGCCCACAAGGTGCGGAGGCTGCAGCCATTCGGGCCGGATAAATAATTCCCGATAGCGCTCCAGCGCGGCGTCATCAAACTCGACCACCATGTGGGTCTTGTGCACGATAGTGGAGTGTATCTTGCGGAAGCGGTAGAACACCCGCCCGACACCGGGCGCGTCATAGGGCCGCACGGTCGGGATGATCTCCAGGGGCTGGCCGGGCGCGGTCCTGGAGCGCACCAGTTCATAAAATTCATTGCTTGGCGTGCCGAATTTGATGTGGGCCAGGAACAAATGTTCAAAGAGGTAGCGTGCCGTCATGGCGTGCTTGGCATCGTCCCCGTTCAAAAATTTTTCCCATGTGACTATCGCCCGGGCGTCGCTTGCCTTTGGCGTCTCCAGCTCTACCTGCCGCACCGCGTCCGGACCCCGTGCGCCCTGGACCAGCCAGCCGGCGATAACTTCGAATTCCTGCTGTTTTAGCGCGGGGAAACCCAGGGGCATGCCGCGGTTCGGATGCTTTTTCAGGAACCCGCCCACCTCGTTGCGGTCTGCGGCGCAGGTCAGGTCCTCGGTTTCGGGCCGGTACTCGCCCGTGCTTTCCGGATGCTTCATCTTGTGGGAGAGCAGCTGTATCATGATCGAGTCATTCTTGTCTTCCGATACCGTGCTCTCGGTCACGCTGAAAAAATTCTTTTTTCGCCACTCCTGCGTGGATAGGGCATCGATGAACAGCCGTGATGGTTCGACTGCCCGCAGTCGTGCGCCATCGTACACAGCTTTTTTCGTAGCGCCCCGGTCCACCCCTTCGAACTCGCTCAGTTTGAGCTGGCAGGGCGAGTTGTAACAGGAATGGCAAACCACGCAGCGTTTGTCGAGAATGGGCTTGACCTCGGTAAGATAGTCAATCTGCCGCGTCGGGACCGGAACGGCTACCGGGGTCAGCTCTTTCGTGGCGCATCCGGCAATAAGTATGGCCATCACCCAAGCAAAGGCTCGCGTATGTCTCATAGGTACATTTCCTTTCGTGAAGATCGAACGGTGAATGTGGCATTATTTTCGATAATGCCGCAAACCGCGAAAATATTTTTCAATATTGTGCTGGAAACTATTGCTTAGCAATATGCCTATACCGAAACGGTAGGTGCGCAGCCTGCAGTCGAATTTCTTCCGCGACCGCGACGCTCTTGGCCTATGCCTTTAATCCCGAAAAGGATAGGAACTTCAACTGCACAAGTCAACACACTTTACTCCCCATCACCTCGTCAATCCGACTTTCATCTTCAACACCCTGACAGACCCTGCATTTCGCCCATTTCCACTGTAATCATTAGTCGCTTCAACGCCAAAAATCGACGCGCGCCAAATCCTGCGCACACGCCTGCTCAGGGTGAGTAACAAATGACTCCTCACCATGCGCTGCCTTGAACGAATTCATACTCTGCAACAGCTTGTGCCGACCTGCCCCATGTTGTGAAATTGCCCGCGCGCGACGAAGCCCGGCGACCGGGTTGAATCGCCGAGATGATGCAGAAATTCCGTATGTAGCCGGCATCGCTGATGCAGAAGGCGATCCGCGTCTGTGCGTGACACTTTAGATAGATCAACATGAGCGCTTCATCCGGTGCCCATAAAAAAACTGACCCCGCACATGGCGGGGTCAGTTAACGACTAACTACAGCAGCAAATGTTGCAGCAATTACATCATGCCGCCCATGCCACCCATACCGCCCATATCGCCGCCACCGCCCATACCACCAGCTGGCTTCTCTTCAGCAGACTCAGCCACCATACAAGCAGTGGTCAACATCAGGCCAGCGATAGATGCCGCATTTTGCAATGCAGTGCGTGTCACTTTGGTTGGGTCAATTACGCCCATCGCCATCATGTCGCCGTATTCGCTGCTAGCCGCGTTGTAACCGAAGTTAACACCCTTGCCAGCCATCACTGCATTTACCACTACTGAAGGCTCGTCACCTGCGTTATGCACGATGCAACGCAATGGAGCTTCCAGCGCGCGCAGAACGATAGTGATACCGGCGTCCTGATCGTGGTTGTCACCTTTCAGCTTGGCGACCACTGCCTTGGCGCGCAGCAATGCAACGCCACCGCCGGGGACAATGCCTTCAGCAACCGCTGCGCGGGTAGCGTGCAATGCGTCTTCAACACGTGCTTTCTTTTCTTTCAATTCAACTTCGGTTGCTGCACCCACTTTAAGAACAGCTACGCCGCCTGCAAGTTTGGCTTTACGCTCTTGCAACTTCTCTTTGTCGTAGTCGCTGCTTGATTCTTCAATTTGCTTGTTGATCATGCCAACGCGGCTCTTGATTGCATCAGCTTTGCCTGCGCCATCAATTAGAGTGGTGTTGTCTTTGCCCACTTCGATACGCTTGGCCTGGCCTAATTCTGCCAGCGTTGTTTTTTCCAGTGTCAGACCCACTTCTTCAGCGATCACAGTACCACCGGTCAGGATAGCGATATCTTCCAGCATGGCTTTGCGACGATCGCCAAAGCCTGGTGCCTTGACAGCAACAGTTTTCAGGATGCCACGGATGTTGTTTACAACCAGTGTTGCCAGAGCTTCGCCATCAACGTCTTCCGCAATGATGAGCAATGGACGACCGGCTTTTGCAACTTGCTCCAATACCGGTAGCAGATCACGGATGTTGGAGATTTTTTTGTCGTGCAACAGGATGAAAGGATTTTCCATCGCTGCGATTTGCTTGTCCTGATTGTTGATGAAGTAAGGTGACAGATAGCCGCGGTCAAACTGCATACCTTCAACCACTTCCAGCTCGTCGTTCAGGCTGGTGCCGTCTTCAATGGTGATGACGCCTTCTTTGCCCACTTTTTCCATCGCCTCGGCAATTTTTTCGCCGATGACAGTGTCAGAGTTGGCTGAAATGCTGCCAACCTGTGCGATTTCTTTTGTTGTTGTGCATGGCTTGGAAATTTTCTTCAGTTCTTCAACCGCTGCAGTCACCGCTTTGTCGATACCGCGCTTCAGGTCCATGGGGTTCATGCCGGCAGCAACAAACTTCATGCCTTCCTGAGCGATAGACTGAGCCAATACCGTCGCAGTGGTTGTACCGTCACCGGCCACGTCTGAAGTCTTGGAAGCAACTTCCTTGACCATCTGCGCGCCCATGTTTTCAAACTTGTCTTTCAGTTCGATTTCTTTGGCTACGGACACACCATCCTTGGTGATTGTTGGCGCGCCGTAGGAACGCTCCAGCACCACGTTACGGCCTTTAGGACCCAAGGTAACTTTAACCGCATCGGCCAAAATGTTAACACCCACCATCATCTTCGCACGCGCTGAGTCGTGGAACTTTACATCTTTTGCTGACATATTAATTTCTCCTGAATTGTTGCCTGAATTTAGCTAGGGTATGAATTACGCTTCAACTACGCCGATGATGTCATCTTCGCGCATTGTCATATATTCCTGACCATCCATTTTGAAAGTCTGGCCTGCGTATTTCCCGAAAAGCACTTTGTCGCCAACTTTAACGCTCATCGCGATCAGCTTGCCGTCATCGCCCACTTTACCCTTGCCAACAGCTATGATTTCACCTTGATCGGGCTTCTCTGTGGCCGCATCAGGAATAACAATACCTGAGGCTGTTTTACGTTCTTCTTCCATGCGTCTAACAATAACGCGATCTTGCAATGGACGTACTTTCATGCTTTTCTCCTAAAAACAAACGGTTGTAAACTTTCAGCGCTGCAAATTAGCACTCTGCGCTGCGGACTGCTAATGATAAGGGCGAGGCCCGCTTATTTCAAGGGCGACGTGAAAATTAATTGCTGTGGGGATAAAACGGAGGGTTACGAATTAAATACGCCAAGTTCCCAAAATAACCTGGGAATCAAGCAAGGATTGCAAGATTTCACGGCCACCAGCCAGTACCACAGCAGGATCAGGGTGCTTCAACTCGGCAGCTATCTGCAGCAGGGCCGCCTCACCGCTTAAGCTAGTGGTTTGCAAAAGATACAGCAGACGCAGGCTTACGGGATTCAGCAGGATAAACTTCACTTCATCTGCAACATTGCGCAGGATGGCAAAATGCGTTTCTTCTTTCTGCATTGCTGCGGGTTTGAAGCGCGGACTAATGCGATGCACGGGGTAGGTATAACTTTGCAGGGACAACAGGGGATTTAGCGCAGGTCGGCCGTTCAGCAAATCACCCTCCCGGTTGATCTGTGCGAAATTGATTTCCTTGTTGGACACCGACAGCATGAGTTCCACCCACTCATAATGTGCCAGGTCTTGCAGAAAGGCAGGGTCTTCAGCCTTTACGCCGCGTTCATTTTTCAGGTAGCGAATAAATTCATCTGGAATCTGCCGGAAGAAAGGTGTCTGGCAACGATGTACGGAGAAAAAATCCCGCACCAGTTTTGACCACTGACGCTTGCCCGACACCTTGCGCAGCACCGGAAAACACGCCAGCAGAAAGCTTTCCAGATTATTGTAGAGCAGTTCGTTATAAACTTTCATCCGCCGCGCATCCACACCGCGTGGGCGCTTGTTCAGCCGGGGATCGCGAATGTGGCCGGTGAATGCAAATTGATATTGCTGAAATACAGGCAGGCCGGATTTTTCCTTCACTTCTGATTTCCCGGTCATTTCTAATTTACCGTTCACTTCCAATTTATCGGATATGTCAGATTTTTTTGGCATGCCGGATCTGTTTGTAACGCTTCTGCAGTTGGGCAATATGCTCAACTTCCTTGACCAATTCCTGCAGCGGTGGAATATTAAAATCGCGTTCAAGCAAGGTCGGAAAAACACCGAATGCGTTGTAGGTTTCTTCCAGCAAATCCCAAACGGGATCGATTACATCCGCGCCGTGCGTATCGACAATCAAATCTTCTGCCTCTACATAATGCCCTGCGGTGTGAATATAGGCGATGCGTTCTCCCGGCAGGGCATGCAAAAATTCTACCGCATCGTATTTATGATTCACGCTGTTGACGTAAATATTGTTCACATCCAGGTGCAGCAGGCAATCCGCTTCCTCCAGCACTGCTTTGATAAACTCCAGTTCGCTCATATCCGCCACGGGAGAGGCGACATAGTAGGAGGCATTTTCCACCGCGATCTGGCGCTGCAGAATATCCTGGGTGCGGCGTATGCGTGCCGCGACATAACGGACTGCCTCTTCAGTAAAAGGAATAGGCAGCAGGTCATACAAATGGCCGTCGTCGCTGCAATAACTCAGGTGCTCGGTGTACAGCGCAATTCTGTGCTGCTCAAGAAAAACTTTAATCCGCTGGAGAAATAACTCATCCAGCGGCCCTGGCCCGCCCAGGGAGAGGGACAGGCCATGACACACAATCGGAAACCGCTCGCTGAAATACCGCAGGTCGCGCCCTAAAGCGCCGCCCAGGTCTATCCAGTTTTCCGGAGCGATTTCGAAAAAATTGATGGCAGAAGGTACTTGAAGCTTCAGTGCGGGGATGAGTTCCCGCCGAAGACCCAGGCCAGCGCCATAAATACGCTTAGTATTCATGTCCGAGTAAAATTACCTGGGTTGAATTACCTGGATTGAATATTACTTCTTTGTTGCGCCACATTTGCCTTCGCCGCACTTGCCGTCTTTCATTTTAGTGTCCATTTTTCCATCTTTAGCTTTGTTGCCGCCGCATTTGCCTTCGCCGCATTTGCCATCTTTCATTTTTGCATCCGTTTTGCTGTCCGTCTTGCTGTCCATTTTTCCATCTTTAGCCATATCGGCAGCAGCAACCATATAGCCCTTGTCCAGACTTGCCATGGCAAATGGGCTTTGTGCTGCGCCAGCAACAGAAGAGGCAGCCATAGATGCAACAAAAACAGTACCCAATGCAATAGAAAGTTTAGATTTATTGATAGTCATGTTGGTATTTCTCCGTAGTTTAAAGTTAAGTACAAACCGGTTTCCCGGAAACATAGCATCTAACACACGATGTTTAGTGCTCATCCTGCTTTCGATGCAATTCTATTAATATCCTCTCCTCTGCTTCAGCCGAAAGACCGGGTTGCATAGAGGTGATATCAGCGGGTTCAGCTGCTATCCGTTGACACAATTGGTGCACGAAATCGAATTGCCTGTAGGCAACCTGGCAACTTTTGCAAATCACCAAATGAAAACGCAAACCTGCCCTTTCCATTAAGCCGAGTCTGCGGTCAAAAGATTGCGACATAAGCTGACTGGCATCTTTACAAGTCAACATTATATAACCCCCTCACGAACGTCACCCAGCCAGTGAATTTCAAAGCATTGCTTCAACCCCAAACGAGCACGGTGCAACATTACCCAGCTATTGGTCGGGGAGATATTCAAATCCTTACAAATACTTTCTGTATCCATACCTGATATTTCACGCAATGAGTAAAGCATCGCTAACTGCGGCGGCAAACGCTTCAGACATTCGTTCAAAATATGCCAGAAGCGCTTCTGTTCCAGCACCTTGTCCGGGCTACCCCAATCCTGGCAGGGTGTAACCCAGTGTCCTGTCTCGTCAAATAAGGCCTCGCTGATCTCATCATGGGCGAATTCCAAAGGCTCATCCACATTAACCAGAGTGGGCTCGCGGACTTTTTTGCGGATCAAATCCACAATTTTATGTTTAAGGATGCCGACCAGCCAGGTTCTCTCCGCAGCATCACCGGAAAAATTCTTTTGCCCCTGCAATGCAGCCAGCAGTGTTTCCTGCACCGCATCTTCAGCCAGGTGCTCATCGCGCAATTTGACCATGGCAAAGCGAAACAGGTAATTGCCGTGCTGCGCAACCCAGTGTTCGGGACTCGATAGTTTGACAGTCATATTAAGTTGGAGATTTATATAAAATTAACAATCGGTGGCAATAGTTTTCTGCGCCATTTCCACCGCGATTATCCTGGCTTCCTTCACTCTCTCTGCAATTAAGTTTTTATCCTCGCATTGCAGTGCGATCTCGCCCGCATTGACCGACCGGGCGGCATGCAATATGCGCTGCAAAAATTCAGCCTGGGGATATTCATCCTGTTCATGACCGCTACGGCCGCGCGCATCGGAAGTACAAGCTTCCAGCAAGCGGCTAAATCGTTCCGGCTTGCGCCACGCATCGCAGCTTTGAAATAGGCGCACGATGGTGTCGGGACGCAGCTCTCTGGCGCGATGCACATCACCGTGATAACGCGCCACCAGCAGACCAAGGTCGCGACACTCGCCGGGGATGCGCAGTCGGTCGCACAGGCCACGCAACAGCTCAACGCTGCGCGCCTCGTGGCCTATATGGCGGGGCAATATATCTTTGGGGGTAGTCGCCTTCCCCAGGTCGTGCATCAGTGCAGCAAAACGCACTTCGAGGGCGTAGCCTTGTCGAGCTGTTTCTTCCAGCACCAGCATGGTGTGAATGCCGCAATCGATTTCAGGATGATAATGTGGAGGTTGCGGCACGCCGAACAAGGCATCCACTTCGGGCAATATTTTTTTCAAGGCCCCGCAGTCGCGCAGGGTGGTGATAAAACGCGAGGGATTTTTCTCCATCAAACCGCGTGCCAATTCCTGCCACACACGTTCCGCCACCAGCGCATCGACTTCGCCGTTGGTCACCATCGCCCGCATCAGTTCCAGCGTTTCGGGTGCGATGGAAAAACCAAAGCGTGCAACAAAACGTGCTGCGCGCAAAATGCGCACAGGATCCTCACTAAACGCCGCACTGACATGGCGCAATATACCTGCACGCAGGTCGGCTATGCCATTATAGGGATCAGTCAGTGTTCCATCTTCCGCCTGGGCAATGGCGTTAACGGTGAAATCGCGGCGCGACAAATCCTGCTCCAGGGTCACATCCGGCGCGGCATAAACCGCAAAGCCTTTATAGCCGAGCGCTGTTTTGCGCTCGGTGCGGGCCAGCGCATATTCTTCATGGGTTTCGGGATGCAAAAAAACCGGAAAATCCTTGCCTACCGGCCTGTAGCCTGAGGCCACCATCTGTTCTGGTGTGGCACCCACCACCACCCAGTCATGGTCTTGCACCTGCAGTCCAAGCAGGCCGTCACGCACCGCGCCACCGACACAGTAAGTTTTAAACGTCTTATCTTTCATTCTTCATCGCACGCATATTCGTGGCTGACTTGGCCTCTATCACGCCCAGCCTTTGCTTTAATGACGGAGCAGTTTGTCCAAATAATTTGGCGTAGTAAACCGTGTTGCTCATCACTTTTTTCACGTAGTCGCGGGTCTCGTCAAAAGGAATGCACTCTACATAAATTGCCCCTTCCAGCGGCTTGTCTGCAAGCCATTGGCGTGCGCGACCGGGCCCAGCATTATAGGCAGCGGAGGCAAGCACCGGATTATTCCCCAGCGAGGACAACACATTTTTCATGTAGTAGGTGCCCAATTTAAGATTGGTATCCAATTGGCTGATGGCGATTTTCCGATAATCTTTCATACCCAACCTTTGCGCAATCCAGCGCGCCGTTGTCGGCATCACCTGCATCAACCCTGCCGCACCAACGTTTGATTTCGCCTGTGTGACGAAGCGGCTCTCCTGCCGCATCAGGCCATAAACCCACGCTTCTTCCAGATTATTTTCCTGTATGCGCCCCTGCAAACTATCGCGAAATGGTGCCGGGTAACGCAGATTAAAATCGTGCAATATCACCGTGCGGTCAGCCGCATTAATTGATCGATCATACATTTCGTTGCGGCTGGCAATGACTGATGCCACCAGAAGCTGTTTATCGTCCAGCTTGCGCACTGCCACCGACCATTCTTTCGCCGCTTCCTCACGCAAGCCCATACGGTAAAGATCCAGCGTCCGTTGCATAGCCGGTTGTGCCAGCATGACCTCTATTTCGATTATTGTTGGCTGGTAGCTTACCGACAACATGCCGGCAGCGGGGGCAGATCCCAATTCTTCCGCGGCGAGCTGCCCATAAAAATTATATTCGCGGCCCAGTTCAGCAAATAAAGTTTCCGCATCGTGATCACGGCCCAAAACCTTCCAGGCTCTGGCCTTCCAGTAGCGCCAAGCGCCGTCTCGCTGCTGCCTGGGTGACATTGCGGTAATACTCGCCCAGACCTCATGCCAGTTGTTAACTCGCAAAGCTGCACGTGTACGCCACGCTAACTGAGCATCGTTGAGCGACGCATCTTTGGCTGCCTTGAACCAGGTCAGCGCGCGCTCGTCCTGATTGCGCGCAGCCTCGTAACCCAGCCAGCCATAAAAATATTGCTGCTCTTCATTGCTAAAATGATCTTCAATTTTTTTCCAGCGCGTATAAGCCAGCTGGGGTAATTGTTTGGCCAGTCTTTGCAGGGCAAACAAAGCGATCATGCGCTCTGCTTCTGTTGATTTTTCCAGCTTGGCACCGGCCAGATAACGGTCAGGGTGGGCGGCGGCACTCTCCAATATTCTGGACTGAATTTTTCTTTCCTTGGGCAAGTGCACGGATAGTTGCTTGACCAGTGCGACATTATTCACTTCCAGCGCCAAACGTACACGCTGCCACACGTCCTGTTCGGCAATCACACCGGCAGCCAGCGCCAAGTTAAACAGGAACACGCAACTTTCCGGTTGCCCGGTGCCGCTAAACCAATAATTTCGAGCCTCGTGCAAGACTATATCTTCATCATTTCCCAGCCTGGCCTGCAGTGCATAACACGTCATTTCGTCATCAGATTCCAGCAAGCGCGGATACTCCGCAGCAAACTCCTCCCAGTGCTCCTGTCTGGCTTGCCACTTCAACCATTCCGAGCGCAATTGATCTATTACCGGCGTATCGTCGGGTCGGGCAAGAAAATCTTTAAGTCCCTCCGGATTACGCGTGTACAGCCGCAGGCGCAATTGGTAATAGGTCAGATAGGGTTCGAGTGGGGTGTTTTTCAGGCGTTCGGCAATTTCCTCCAAACGTACGGAATTACCTGCGCGGTATGCCTCTCGCGCAGCCATAAAATCATCATCCTGGTCCGCGGTAGCTATTGCGGGAATGAGTAAAAATGCCAGTAATAAAAACTTCATTTGAAAATGCTTAAAATCAACTGGCTGAAAGAATAACATACTGAGGACCTGCAGGAATGCAATGAACAAAAGCGAGGGCACTTTATAAAAAAACAGGGCGACTCAAGTCGCCCTCTTAAACATGTAACCTATTGTAGTTAGTGGGTTCTATTACTTTCCCAAGACCGGTATATTGGCGTTAACGATGCATCCATACACACAAAATCCTATTTCCCCCCCTGTCCGCCTAACTGCTGCTTCAACGCAGTACGAATTATTTCAGCCACAGAGTCCGGCAAGGGTATCAAGTCCGCGCTGACAACCTCGACCTGGCCTCTCTTCAGGCCACTATCAAAGAAATGCAGCAAGGTCTTCGTATTCTCCGGATTGGCCGGTTCGCGCTTCAATGTAGCGTAACCAGTCATTACAAATGGCCAGGTTCCCGGACCGGGCTGATCAGTCAGGATGTTATAAAAACCATCGTCTACGTTCCATTTTGCATTGGTTGATGCGGCGACAACCCCCTCGGGGGTTACGCTGACAAATTGTCCATCTTTGTTTTTCATTCTAACCAAATTCAGTTTATTCTTTAATACCAGCGACAGCATGGTGAAGCCAATGGAATAAGGCGTTTCCTTGATGTAGGCCATCATATCCTCGTTGGTTCCTTTGCCCACTTCTTGCCCTACTGGCCAATTCAAGGTTGAACCTACGCCAACTTTTGTGGCCCACTCAGCACTTACTTTACTCAGATAACTGCTCAGTACATAAGTAATTGTATTACCGGTATTCCTGTGGACGGTAATAATCTCCGTATTGGGTAGTGAAATTTTTGGATTAATCGCAACGAGTCTCGGGTCGTTCCATTTTTTGATGGTTCCCAGGAATATTCCTGCCAGCGTGACATCGTCCAATCTCAACTGGCCGGTATGGACACCGGGAATATTGGCAACAGGGATAAATGAGATCAAGGCCGTGGGAAATTGAAACAGGCCCTTCTTCTTTAATTCCTCCATTTTCAAAGGGATTTCAGAGCCCGCATAGTCGATCTTGTTTTCCTCCAGATCAGAAATTCCTTTCACTACATTGGTTATGGTATATGTCATGGACACATTGCTATAACGCGACTCATAACTCCTGCCCCACACAGTATACAAATTGGCTGTAGGCTGACTTCCACCACCCTTGATTACTATTGAGCGTTGCTCCGGTTGAATCTGATCGGCAGCCAAAGCCACGCCTGCCAGCAGAACCAGAGCTGGCAACAAGATACCTTTCAACATGATGTTATAAATATTTTTCATATTACGGCCCTGTATTTATAAAAACATCAAGTTTTGTAGCGTCTGAACCTGCCGCACAACACTTGCGCACAGTTCGGGAAAAACCTTACTTCCCCCCCGAGCCGCCTATCTGCTGCTGCTTTATAGCTGCACGAATTATTTCCGCTACCGAATCCGGCAGGGGTATCAAGTCCGCGCTTACCACTTCAACCTGCCCCCTTTTCAGCCCGCTATCAAAAAAGTGTAGCAGCGTCTTTGTGTTCTGCGGATTCGCCGGTACGCGCTTGATCGTAGCGTAACCGGTCATCACAAACGGCCAGGTATCCGGCCCGGGCTGATCCGTGAGAATATTATAAAAGCCATCTTCCACATTCCATTTTGCATTGGTAGAAGCCGCCATTACACCCTCAGGCGTTGCACTGACAAATTTCCCATCCCTGTTTTTCATTTTTACCAGATTCAATTTATTTTTTAAAACCAGTGACAGCATGGTAAAGCCGACGGAATAGGGCGTTTCCTTGATGTAGGCCATCATGTCCTCATTGGTACCCTTGCCCACTTCCTGCCCTACCGGCCAATTTAAAGTTGAACCCACGCCTACTTTTGCGGCCCACTCCGGGCTCACTTTGCTCAGGTAGCTGCTGAGTACATAGGTGATGGTATTACCAGAATTTCGATGGACAGTATTAATTTCCGCATCAGGCAAGGGAAGCTTTGGATTAAGCTCGACGAGACGCGGGTCGTTCCATTTTTTGATGGTACCCAGAAAAATTCCCGCCAATGTGGCGTCGTCCAGTCTTAACTGGCCGGTATGGATGCCGGGAATATTGGCCACCGGGGTAAAGGAGATAAGCGCGGTTGGAAACTGGAACAATCCCTTCTTTTTTAACTCATCCACTTTTAAAGGAATTTCCGAACCTGCATAATCAATTTTGTTCGCTTCGAGATCCTCAATTCCTTTCACCACGTTGGATATCTTGTACGACATGGAGACATCTTTGTATCGTCCTTCGTAGCGCGCGCTCCATATGGTGTATAAATTGGCGATGGGCTGACTGCCGCCGCCTTTAATTACGATCGGGGACTGACCCGACGATGTCTCAGCGGCAATTACATTCATCACCGGCACCCAGAAAACAGTGAATACGAAAAATTTCAGCACGCTACTTAAAAAGTATTTCATTATTCCCTCTCTTGTAGATCAATTTATATGCCCGATCACAAATTGCCGGGCTTATTCTGATTCCAATTAAATACACTTACACTTACACTGCGCTGACCTTGGACTTTAACTGGTTCAATCTTCACGAAAAAGCATATAGTAAGCGCCATAGTCCAGGTGAACTCGTTTGCCCTCTTGGCTACACACCGGAAGCGTCAAGATACATCATCGCCATATTACGCCGCAAGAGCAATAAAAATTCCACTTAATACAAAAAGTTAGTCCTTACACAAATAAGTGACTATCTTAGCTGCAAAACATGTGTGCTACGTAAGGTTAATCCCTACCCGACTCTCAATCATTCATTAGTTTTACTTTGTGCCTCTCCAAGGTGCAACTTCCCCCGCTTGAGAGCCAATTCAGTCTGTTTCTGACGTTCCGCAAATCGGGCACGTTTTTCATCTGATTGTGTGTCAAAGCAGTGAGGACAGGAAACGCCTGCAACAAACTTAACGGATGCCTTGTCTTCGGGTGAAATGGGGTGACGGCAACCGTGACATTGATCAAACTCTCCCACCTTCAAGCCATGACCTACAGAGATGCGCTGGTCGAAAACGAAGCACTCTCCTTGCCACAGGCTTTCTGCCGGCGGAATTTTCTCCAGATACTTGAGTATCCCTCCCTGCAGGTGATACACCTGTTCAAAGCCCTGCGACACCATGAGTGAGCTTGCTTTCTCACAGCGTATGCCACCGGTGCAGAACATCGCCACTTTTTTATGCCGCGCAGGATTGAAATTCTGACTGACATAGTTTGGAAATTCACGGAACGTAGTGGTTTTAGGGTCAATAGCACCGCGAAAAGTGCCGATATCGCATTCGTAGCCATTGCGGGTATCTATCAACACCACATCAGGATCGGATATCAGCGCGTTCCAGTCCTCCGGCGCCACGTAGATGCCGACTTTTTCATTCGGATTTATACCCGGCACACCCAGGGTGACAATTTCTTTTTTCAGCTTTACCTTCATGCGGGTAAAAGGCATCTCGTCGGCATAAGATTCCTTATGCTCAAGATCTGCAAGGCGTGGATCGGCCTTAAGAAACGCGATCAGCGCAGCTATGCCTGCACGCGATCCCGCAACCGTGCCATTAATACCCTCTTCTGCCAGCAATATCGTACCGTACAAACTCTGTTGGACGCAGAGATCAAAAAGACCGGATTGCATCTCCCGATAATCAGGCAGCTTGGCAAACTTGTACAGGGCTGCAACAATAATATTTGACACGTAATCCCTTCATAATCACATTAGGTGAACTGTTTATTTCCAGTGCTGTTCGATGGCGCAGAATAGACTGCAGATAAGCTAAAGCCGGGAATGATTAGCGCTTAAATTTCCTCGTTAATTTGAAGACGGCGTCTGTCAATTACCGAGCGCAACTCTTCCAGAATAGTCATATGCTGCACTCGACGGCAGATTATCCTGCGCTCTGGTAGCTGAATGCGCCGAGGGCCTTCCTCTCCTGCCACCTCAAAAACAAGCTGTGAGAGCGGCTCGTGCGCAAGTGTTACCAATGGTGGCAGCGTCCTTTCCTGCACAGGCTTGGCTCTTTTGACCGCAGCTATCCCCTGTACCTCCAGGCTGTCTTCGACACCTACTTTCGGCTGGGGAATAATGGGTACGAGTTGCATGGTATTACTCACTATTAGCGTTGCGCATTGTAGCCCATCCCCTGCCAAAAGGCGCTATCTCCATAACTCAGCACCCGGCAGTATCACCCCCGGTCAGTCTGCTCCAAGATGCTATAATTCACGCTGATTTTGCGTGCGCTTCGCGATAACCATTGTAGTGTTCAATTTTACCCACAGATTTTCATGATTAACCCAAATTTCAAAACTCATCTTGCCGACCTTTTCGGTCAGGCATTACGTAACGTTGCCCCTGAGCACGCCGAGACACTTACCGTTTCACTTGACCGCACCAAACAGGCACAACACGGCGATTACGCCTGTAACCTGGCAATGCAATTGGCCAAGCCATTACGCCGCAGCCCACGCGATATTGCACAGGCTTTGATTGCAGCACTGCCCGCCTCGGCCATCATCGACAAAGTTGAAATTGCCGGCGCAGGTTTTATCAATGTATTTATTACCACCGCAGCCAAGCAAGGCGTTGTGAGCAGCGTGCTGCAGCTGGGCGAAAGCTACGGACAACTGGATCTGGGTGCAGGGCGCAAGTTGCAGGTCGAATTCGTCTCTGCCAACCCGACCGGTCCGCTACATGTTGGACATGGCCGTGGAGCGGCTGTGGGAGATTGCCTGTGCCGTTTATTGCAGACGGCGGGCTGGGAAGTCACGCGCGAGTTTTACTACAATGATGCGGGTGCGCAGATTGAAAATCTGATGCTTTCTGTACAGCTGCGCTGCAAAGGTGTCACCCCGGATGATCCGGGCTGGCCTGAGAATGGCTATCGCGGCGATTACATCAGCGATATTGCCCGTGCCTTCCTGGCGAAGGAAGCCATCGATGCCGATTACCAGCATGTGCGCGCATCCGGTGATGCGGAGGATACAAATTCGATCCGCCAATTCGCTGTCGCCTATCTGCGACGCGAACAGGATCTGGATCTGCACGCTTTCAGGATCAGCTTCGACGTCTATTCTCTGGAGTCAGCTCTTTATACTGACGGCAAAGTCGATTCAACGGTAAAAATGCTGATTGCCAGCGGCCACACCTATGAACAGGATGGCGCCCTGTGGTTGCGCACCACCGACTTTGGCGACGACAAAGACCGCGTCATGCGCAAGACCGACGGCGGCTATACCTATTTCGTTCCGGACGTCGCCTACCATCTGGACAAATGGCAGCGCGGCTTTACCAAAGTGATCAACGAACAGGGCGCCGATCATCACAGCACCATTACCCGGGTCAGAGCCGGCTTGCAGGCGCTTGATCTCGGCATCCCCAAAGGCTGGCCTGATTATGTGCTGCACCAGATGGTAACCGTGCTGCGCAACGGCGAAGAGGTAAAAATATCCAAGCGCGCCGGCAGCTATGTCACCCTGCGTGACCTGATCGATGAAGTAGGCTGTGATGCCACGCGCTTTTTTCTGGCAGCCCGCCACCCGGATACGCAAATGGTTTTTGACATCGATCTTGCAAAATCACAAAGCAATGAAAATCCGGTTTATTACATTCAATACGCCCATGCCCGCATCCACAGCGTGCTGTCGCAGTGGACCGGCGATCGTGCCACCCTGTTTGAGGCTGACATGGGCGCGCTGGACAGCGATTACGAGCAAACTTTATTGCAACGCCTGATTGACTATCCGCAAATGATCGAGAGCGCGGCAACCGATCTGTCTCCCCATCTGATCGCTTTTTACCTGAAAGATTTGGCTGCCGATTTCCACAGCTACTATAATGCTTCGCGCTTCCTGGTTGATGATGACAAGATCAGGCAAGCCCGCCTTGCACTGATCGCGGCTAGCGCACAGGTCATGCGCAACGGCTTGCGTCTGCTGGGTGTTACTGCACCGGAAAAAATGTAAAGGGATAGTATGAGTAAAAATAGCAATCGATCCAATAATGGCGGCGGGGAGTTTCCGGTATTTGCCGGAATCTTGCTGGGTATCGTCATGGGCCTGGCAATCGCCGGCGCCATTGCGTGGTTTGTGCTGAAAAAAAATCCCGTTCCGACGGTGACTCCCCGGGAAACACCCGTGGCATCCAAGCCCGTTATTGCACCCGAAAAGACAGCCACTGCAAAACCTGCAACCACAACCAACGGCGATGGCAAAGCGCGTTTCGAGTTTTATAAGGAACTGACCGACAAACCCGACACGACAGCAGGAAAAAAACCCGAGCGGCACGCCCCTGTCACGGCAAAACCCGAGCCAGCAGTAAAACAGGCGGAGAAAACCGGCGTTTATTTCTTGCAGGAGGGCGCTTATACCAATACCGATGATGCTGAAAAGGTTAAAGCCAAACTGGCACTGCTCGGCATGGTGGCAAGCGTACAGCCCGCCAACATCCCCGACAAAGGCGTGTGGTATCGCGTACGTTTGGGCCCGTATAAAAACTCGGCAGAAATGAATGAAGCACTGGCAACTTTGAAACTAAATGGCTTGAATGCTGCTCCTATCAAGGCGCAGTAATATTTCTGCCAATTAATATTTTTTCTTATTTTTAACCCTGGGAGACATTTGTGAAATTCATCAAACATCTTTTTGCAATTCTTATCTTGTTATCAACAACTCAAGTATTGGCCGAACCCGTGGCGGGCAAGGATTACAAGTTGATTGAACCCGCACAGGCGACCAGTAGCGGCAATAAAATCGAAGTGCTTGAATTCTTCTTCTACGGCTGCTCTCATTGCTTTCACCTGCACCCCGATTTAACCGCCTGGGAAAAGAAAATGCCCAAGGATGTAGATCTGGTTTTGGTACCCACCATCTTCAATCCAAACTGGGAACCGATGGCCTATACCTACTATGCACTCGAAGTAATGGGGAAAAACCATGAACTGCACAATGAACTTTACGATGCCTGGAATGTGAAAAATATAGACCTGAGCGACGAAAGCAAAATCACTGCTTTCGTTAGCAAGTTCGGCGTGGACAGCAAAAAATTTGGCGAGTCTTACCACTCCTTTGGCGTACAAAGTAAAATCATGCGCAGCAAGCAGTTGACACAATCCTATCGCATCAGCGGCACCCCCACCATGATAGTCGATGGCAAATACATGATTACCGGCCTGCAACCGGCAGAGTCGATCAAAGTACTGGGCGAGCTGATAGAAAAAGCCCGCAAGGAACACGGCACAAGCAAGCGTTAGTGGCCTTGCGCGTCGTTATTAGCGGTGCCTCCAGCGGCCTGGGCCTGGCGCTGGCCCAGTATTACCTGCGGCAGGGCGCCCAAGTCGCCGCCTGCGCCCGCCGCGCAGAATTGCTGCAATCCCTGTCTGAACAATTCCCCGGCCAAGTCACCTGCTACCCCCTCGATGTACGCGATGCAGCGGCCTTGCAGGCGGCTGCGCTGCACTACCTCGCGCAAGTGGGTGTACCCGACATCGTCATCGCCAATGCCGGCGTCAGCAGCGGCACCCTCACCGAATACTCCGAGGATATCCATACTTTCCAGCAGGTGATGGACATCAACGTAATGGGCGTGGTGAAAACCTTTCAGCCGTTTATCGCAGCGATGAAAGCCAACTCCTCCCCTGTTAAGGGGAGGCCGGGAGGGGTTTTAGTCGGTGTGGCGAGTGTCGCCGGCTTCCGCGGCCTGCCCGGGGCAGGCGCCTACTCTGCCTCCAAGGCGGCACTTATTTCATACCTTGAAAGTTTGCGTGTCGAACTGCACGGCAGCGGTGTCAGTGTCGTAACCCTGTGCCCTGGTTACATTGAAACACCGATGACCGCGATCAATCCCTATGCGATGCCCTTTATCCTGCCTGCCGATACCGCCGCAAAGCGTATCGCACACGTGATCAAGGGGCGCAAATCGTTTGCGGTGGTGCCTTGGCAGATGGGGCTAGTGGGAAGCTTATTGAAAGTGCTACCGAACTGGTTTTATGACTGGATATTCAGCAAAGCAAAGCATAAACCACGCGGACTAATCTAATCTAGCTATCTAATTTAATTAACAAATCTAACAGCCTCGTTGCACATCACAGACTGATGCTATAGAATCATCGCATCAAATCATCACCGTCAAGGAGCGTCAAATGAGAACAACGCTTGATATCGACAATGACGTACTAGAGGCTGCAAAGGAGCTTGCGAGAAAGCAGAATATTTCGGCTGGCCAAGTCGTGTCTCAATTAGTGCGCAGAGCATTAACTGGTCATACTGAAAACCTCTCAACCTCACAAGGTGCACAACCGAAGACTCCATCAGTTGCTGGCTTTCGTCCTTTCCCTATTGGCAAAGCGGTCGTTACAAACGAGGCTGTTAATCGCCTGCGCGAAGCTGAAGGAGTGTAATGCGCGCACTACTGGATGTGAATGTTCTGATAGCCTTGCTTGATAGCAGTCATATACACAATAGCCTTGTTACAAACTGGCTTGCTGAAAACATTGACGCAGGCTGGGCATCATGCCCCATCACCCAAAACGGATGCATACGCATCTTCTCTCAGCCGGGTTATCCCAATACAGTTCCCGCTGCACAAGTAGCCGAACGACTCGCGGAAGCCGCACAACACCCTTCACATGAATTCTGGCCTGACTCTGTCAGTCTGCTGCAACCCGACTGCCTGATCTGGGACAAGGTATTAAGTTCCAGGCAGGTCACCGATGTTTATCTGCTGGCACTTGCTGTCAAGCAGGGAGGACGCTTTGTTACTCTGGATCGGGGTATTCCACTGGATGCGGTTGCTGGCGCATTGCCTAAACACCTTGTTACACTCGCGTAATTTATGCGTGTAGCTTGCTCAGGTTTCAGTGCCCAAGTAATGCGAACCCGGCGCAAGATGAATGAGATTTTGAAGAAAAAGCTGGCGGGCTAATTGCTCCCTCTCCCATCGGGGGAGGGTTGGGGAGGGGGAGCGAGCGTGGTGATGCTCAACAATTCAAAATCAACACCAACTTCGCCGGGGGCAGCCCGGCAGCTGCATACCTTTCTTGCTTCGCCAAGAAAGGTATGCCAAAGAAGGCGATCCCCAATCCACCACCTCTCCGAGGTTACCTGCGTGTGCTCGACTGATCAGGCGGCTGCGGAACTCGCACTGCGTGCTCAGACAGTCCTCGCCGACTACCCCTGACCAGTCTCCGCTACTCGGTGGTGGATGAGGGGAGGGAAAGGCGAGAATCAAAAACAAGGCAAATTCCAAAACGGCTTCGAAATCGAAGGAAGTACGAGTGTGCGCAAAGCGCACACTGCTTTGGATTGAGGTGTGGACTCTGACTTGCATTCCCCTGTGCACCGCCGAGAAAAAACGCAATCATGCGGAGCTTTAGGCGAGGACTGTCTGAGCACGTAGTGCGAGTTCCGCAGCCCCGCTTGATTGCGGTTTTTGGAGGGAACCCCGCAGGGGCGGTAAACCGGGGATCGCCTTCTTTGGCATACCTTTCTTGGCGAAGCAAGAAAGGTATGCAGCTGCCGGGCTGCCCCCGGCGAAGTTGATTTTGATTTTTTAAATCGTTGAGCATCACCACGCTCGCTCCCCCTCCCCAACCCTCCCCCGGTGGGAGAGGGAGCAATTAACCAGCCAGTTTCTTCTTCAAGATCTCGTTCATCTGCGCCGGATTAGCATTCCCCTTGCTGGCCTTCATAGCGAGGCCGACAAAGAAGCCAAACAACTTGTCCCGGCCAGCTCGATACTCAGCAACTTTATCCGCATTGGCGGCAATGATTTCATCCACCATTTTTTCGAGCGCACCGACATCTGATACCTGCTTTAAGCCCTTGGCTACAATGATCGCATCCGCATCACCGCCATCTGCCCACATAGTACGAAATACTTCTTTCGCACCGGAATTTGAGATCGTGCCGTCCGCGATGCGTGCCAGCATACCGCCCAGTTGTTGCGGGGTGATCGGGCATTGAGGCATTTCCAGATTATCGCGATTGAGCTGTGCACTGACTTCACCCATGATCCAATTGGCACAAAGCTTTGCTGCGTATGCTTCAGAAGAAGGAGCATCTTTAGAAGTAATAACACTGACACCTTGCGACAATAATGATTTAACTGCACCCTCAAAGAAGTCAGCCATCTCACGAGAAGCAGTAAGTACGTTAGCGTCATTTGAAGACAGTGAATAATTTTCAACATAACGTGTCAGCTTCACCCTCGGCAACTCGGGCATGGTGGCACGCAGTTGTTCTATCCACTCCTTGCTGATCTCCAACGGCAACAGGTCGGGGTCGGGAAAGTAACGGTAGTCGTGCGCCTCTTCCTTGCTGCGCATGGAGCGTGTTTCACCCGTATCAGGATTGAACAGCACGGTAGCCTGCTGAATTTTTCCGCCGTTTTCCAGCGTGTCGATCTGCCATTGCACCTCGTAGTCGATCGCCTGCTGCATGAACTTGAACGAGTTGAGATTCTTGATCTCGCGCCTGGTACCCAGCTCACCGCCGGGGCGGCGTACCGAGACGTTGACGTCGCAGCGGAACGAACCTTCCTGCATATTGCCATCGCAGATACCTATCCAGCGCACCAGCGAATGTAGAGTCTTGGCATAGGCAATCGCCTCGGCAGCAGAGCGCATATCCGGCTCCGACACGATTTCCAGCAGTGGAGTTCCAGCGCGATTAAGGTCGATACCGGTCAACCCCTGAAAATCTTCGTGCAATGACTTACCCGCATCTTCTTCCAGATGGGCGCGGGTCAGGCGCACCACTTTTTCGTAGGCCGCTGCTTTGCCAACGGCGGGCACATGAATAGTTAATTCACCTTTGCCAACGACAGGCAAATCCATCTGGCTGATCTGGTAGCCCTTGGGCAGATCGGGATAAAAATAATTTTTGCGCGCAAACACCGAGCGCGGCGCAATGTGCGCACCGGTGGCGAGGCCGAACAAAATTGCGCGTTCAACCGCGCCGCGGTTCAGCACCGGCAGCACGCCGGGCAACGCGAGGCTCACCGCATCGGCCTGTGTATTTGGCTCGGCGCCAAATGCGGTAGAAGCACCGGAAAAAATTTTGGTTTTGGTGGAGAGCTGGCTGTGTACTTCCAGCCCGATAACGATTTCCCATTGCATAGTTTGTAGTTCCTTACAGCGCGATTTGTTGAGGGGCGCGGGTGTGGTGGTCGGTCGCCAGTTGGTATTGATGCGCCACATTCAGCATGCGCGCCTCGTCGAAATAGTTGCCGATAATCTGCAAACCGACCGGCATGCCATTGGCGCCGAAGCCGCACGGGATGGACATGCCGGGCAGTCCGGCGAGATTCACCGCGATGGTGTAGATGTCCGACAGATACATCTGCACCGGGTCGTCACCCTTTTCACCCAGGTTAAACGCGGTGGTCGGGCTGGTTGGGCCCATGATCACATCGCATTGTTTGTAGGCCTCGACAAAGTCCTGCGCGATCAGGCGGCGTATTTTTTGCGCTTGCAGATAATAGGCATCGTAATAGCCGTGCGACAGCACGTAAGTGCCAATCAGGATGCGGCGTTTTACTTCCTCACCAAAACCCTGGGTGCGCGATTTTTCGTACATATCCGCCAGGTCGGTATATTCAGCGGCACGGTGGCCGTAACGCACGCCGTCATAGCGCGACAGGTTGCTCGAGGCCTCGGCCGGTGCCAGCACGTAATACACCGGGATCGAGAGTCGTGAATTGGGCAGGGAGATATCTACCACCGTCGCGCCCAGCTTTTTGTACTTGGCGATCGCCGCTTCCACGGCTTTGCCCACATCGCTGCTTAAACCTTCGCCAAAGAATTCACTCGGCAGACCGATGCGCAGGCCTTGCAGCGGCTGCTCAAGGTTGCGCGCATAGTCTTCCTTTTCGCGCTGCAAACTGGTGGAATCACGCTCATCAAAGCCGGCCATGACATTCAGCATCAGCGCCAGATCTTCCGCACTGCGCGCCATTGGGCCTGCCTGGTCGAGGCTGGAAGCAAACGCGATCATGCCGTAGCGCGACACCACACCATAGGTTGGCTTCAGCCCGGAAATACCGCACAGCGCCGCAGGCTGGCGAATTGATCCGCCGGTATCAGTGCCGGTCGCCGCCGCGCACAGGCGCGCAGCTACTGCTGCTGCGGTGCCGCCGGAACTGCCGCCGGGCACTGCATTGCGGTTCCACGGGTTTTTAACCGGGCCAAAATACGAGGTTTCATTGCTCGACCCCATGGCAAATTCGTCCATATTGGTCTTGCCCAGATTCACCGCCCCGGCATTGTTAAATTGCGCAATGACATGTGCATCATAGGGCGCGATGAAATTTTCCAGCATCTTCGAGCCGCAAGTAGTACGCCATCCTTCAGCACAGAAAATATCCTTTTGTGCAAAGGGGATGCCGGTCAACGCTACACCCTTGCCCTGCGCCAACCGTACATCGGCCGCTCGCGCCTGCGCCAGGCTGATCTCAGGATTCAGCGTAATGTAAGCATTCAAGGCCGGGTTAAGCGCGTTAATACGGTCCAGATAAAGTTGGGTCAGTTCGACACTGGAAATTTTCTTTGCGGCCAGTTGGCTGGAAAGTTGTTTAAGGCTGGCATTAATCATTGTTCAATAACCTGGAATGCTTTGAATTACGAGGAAGACAGAGGAATCGTTAGGTTTAAGCTATAAGGCTTTATTCAATTACTTGCGGTACGAGATACAGCCCGCGTTCAACCTGCGGTGCGATGGATTGATACAGCTCGCGCTTATCGCCTTCGCTGACGACATCCTCGCGCAGCCGCTGGCCAAGGTCCTGAGCGTGCGCCATGGGCTCAATTCCGCGTGTATCGACGGCCTGCATTTGCTCGATAAGCCCGAAAATATTGATCATCTGGGCGTGTGCCGCGAGCAACTCTGCATCCGGCATAACTAACTTGGCCAGTCTGGCCACTTTTTTAACATCGTCTAAACTTAGTGACATATTCGTAATCAGGTCTGTTTCAAAACAAGCGTAATAGGGTATCATAAACGACTTATAGGCGGGCTTTTTACAACGATCCGGCAGACAAGAACAAACAAACCTCGATTGGCGTGCTTCCTGTTACAAACGGTTACAACTTGTTTCGCTGGCTACAGTTATTATTTTTGATTACCTGGTTTTATTTACCGGGGTTTTATTTACTGGTTATTCTTTTCGGGACACACTATGTTTGGTTTTTATGACAGCTATTTCGCCAATGACCTGGCGATTGACTTAGGCACGGCTAACACTCTGATTTGGGCACGCGGCAAAGGCATCGTTCTCGACGAACCATCGGTAGTCTCGATCCGTCAGGAAGGCGGGCCAAACGGGAAAAAAGTAATTCAGCAGGTCGGCCTTGCAGCCAAACAAATGTTGGGACGCACACCGGGCAACATCACCGTCATAAGACCGATGAAAGACGGCGTTATCGCCGACTTTACCGTCACCGAACAAATGCTCAAGCAGTTTATCCGCCGCGTACACAAATCAAACATTTTTACGCCCAGCCCCCGTATCGTCATTTGTGTACCCTGCGGCTCTACCCAGGTTGAACGCCGCGCCATACGCGAAGCGGCTTATGCTGCCGGCGCACGCCGTGTAGAGCTGATCGAGGAGCCGATGGCTGCCGCGATTGGTGCAGATTTGCCGATTGAAGATGCGACAGGCTCCATGGTTGTCGATATAGGCGGCGGCACCACGGAAGTGGGCGTGCTTTCTCTGGGTGGCGCGGTTTACTCCGGCTCGGTGCGTGTAGGCGGTGACAAATTTGACGAGGCGATCATCAACTACATCCGCCGCAACTACGGTATGCTGATCGGCGAAACCACAGCAGAAAACATCAAAAAAGAAATCGGTTCCGCTTTCCCCGGCAGTGAAGTTCGCGACATGGAAGTGAAAGGCCGCAACCTGGCTGAAGGTGTGCCGCGCAGCTTTACCATTTCCAGCAACGAGATTCTGGAAGCGCTAACCGACCCACTCAACAGCATCGTCAGCGCGGTCAAAACAGCGTTGGAACAGACTCCGCCAGAACTGGGCGCCGACATTGTCAGCAAGGGCATGGTTCTTACCGGAGGTGGCGCATTGCTGCGTGATATTGATCGACTGCTGATGGAAGAGACAGGCCTGCCGGTTATTATTGCCGACGACCCGTTAACCTGTGTCGTACGCGGCTCCGGCAAGGCGCTGGATCGCATGGACAAATACAGCAGCATTTTCACCAGAGACTAAAATCAGACCAAATCTGCTCCGGAATATTCTTGCCTGCAAATCAAAAATATATGTCGCGCAGCGAATCCGGAGCAGGCTATCTGCAAAACGGATGTTCTCCATTTACTCCCTGCCCGACATCCATGCATACTCAGAATTATTAGGGCGCCCTTAATTCATGGACAGCACCCAATCATTTCGATTTTTTAATCGCGGCCCCAGCCCGGTAGCCCGCTTGATTTTTTTCATGCTGCTTTCGGTGTTATTACTCTTTATTGACGGACGCTACAAACATCTCGAATCAATCCGAAATGTGCTCGCTCTGCCTATTCATGCACTGCAACGCATAGCCACCAATCTGTCAACTCAGCCGGGTGCATTGCTGGACGAACTCGGTAACTATCTTGATACCCAGGGCAACCTGGTTCGGGAAAATGTACAACTACGCCAACAACAAACCGCATACGCGGCACAATTGTTACAGCTACAAATTCTTCAGGCCGAAAACGCCCATTTACGCAAATTTTTTGATGTCAGGGAACATGCGGACTTCCCCATGCAGATGGCTGAAATTGTGTATGCAGAGCGCGACATTTTCAAACGTAAAGTGTTTGTGGACAAAGGCACGCAGAAAAATGTGGCCGCAGGCCAGATAGTGATGGATGACATAGGTTTGGTCGGGCAAGTCACACGTGTCTACCCCTGGCTGAGTGAAGTCACCCTGATAACCGACAAAGATCATGCCGTGCCGATACAGATGCTGCGAACCGGATTACGCGCCGTGGTTTTTGGCTCCGGTGATGTCAGTAACCTTGCACTGCGTTATATGCCCAGCAGTTCAGACATCCAGGTAGGCGATGTGATGGTGACCTCCGGCATCGATGGCACCTACCCTCCCGGTCTGCCGGTCGCGAAAGTAACCCAGATTGAACGTGACCCTGCCTACCCGTTTGCACGTATTTTATGTGCTCCCCTGGCGGGCGTAGACCAACAGCGGCAGCTCATGATAATTTCCGGCCTGCACAAACTGCCTGAACTACCCGTGGAAGATTCAAAAATCACTGAGAGCAAGAACAAAAAACTCAAACGGAGCAAACAGTGAGCAACCCCATGTCAAAAGATCAGGAATTTCTGCTGCCCGCAAGCGGTGCATTTATTGCCGCAAGCCTGTTCGTTGCACTGATGTTGAATTGGCTACCCTGGCAGGGTTTGTGGCTCGCCGTACGACCCGATTTTGCTGCGCTTGTACTACTCTACTGGTGCACCCACAAACCCCATCGCATCGGTATCGGCATTGCCTGGATGGTGGGTATTCTCGCCGATGTGTCGGACTCAAGTTTATTCGGTCAGCATGCACTGGCATATTCAGTACTGGCTTTTGGCGGCATCCTGCTGCATCGGCGCATACAGATGTTTGAAGTCAGCGAACAGCCCATGCAAGTTCTTCCATTATTGGCGGCCAGTTATGGAGTTTTTGCACTGGTACACTGGCTATCCGGCGGCCACTTGTCATGGGAATACTTCCTTGGTTGTCTAACTTCAGCATTACTATGGCTACCCATGTCGGTTTTATTGCAAACCCTGCGTCGTTCACGCAATGACCACAACAATTTATGAAACACAAGGAGCTGAAAAATCATCAGCGTGAAATATATTTTTTCCGCTTGCGCTTGATACTTAGCCTGATTTTTGTGCTGTCATTACTCTCAATATTGTTAATCCGGCTCATCTATCTTCAGGTTCTGCGCCAGAGTGATTTTTCCACACTGGCAGATAAAAACCGTATCTCTGTCGTGCCTATCGTACCGAACCGCGGCTTGATTCAGGATCGGAACGGCGTTGTCCTGGCGCAAAATTACTCCGGTTACACGCTTGAAATTATCCCCGGCAAAGTGGCTGATTTGGAGACCACACTAAATGAACTGGCCTTGCTGGTGGACATACAGCCCAAGGATCGCAAACGCTTTAAAAAGCTGCTGACCGAATCGCATACCTCCGACAGTTATCCGATACGCAGCCGCCTTAGTGACAGGGAGGTGGCACGTTTCGCCTCGCAGCGTTTTCGTTTCCCCGGTGTCGAAATCAAGGCACGCCTGTTCCGCGAGTATCCCTATCGTGACAAAACCGCCCACCTGATCGGCTATGTTGGCCGCATCAATGACAAGGATTTCGAACAGCTCGAAGCAAGCAATGACGCGACCAATTACCGCGGCTCGGACTACATCGGAAAAATTGGCATAGAGCAAAGTTATGAAGCCGAGTTGCATGGCATCACAGGCTTTGAACAGGTAGAAGTTGATGCGGCCGGCCGCGGCGTGCGTGTCTTGTCGAGAACTGCCCCCCAATCCGGCAATACCCTGACGCTCACGGTCGACATGAAATTGCAGGAAATTGCCGAACAGGCCTTCGGAAATTTTCGTGGCGCCCTGATCGCCATTGATCCGACTAACGGCGAGGTATTGGCCTTCGTCAGCAAACCCGGCTATGACCCCAATCTGTTTGTGGACGGTATCGACACCGACAGCTGGGATGCGCTGAATAACTCGCCGGACGTGCCGCTGAATAACCGCGCCCTGCGCGGCCAGTACCCGCCCGGCTCCACCATCAAGCCCTTCATGGCGCTCGCCGGACTGGACTCCGGCAAACGCACGCCGAGCTACACAATTAGCGATCCCGGCTATTTTGCTCTGCCGGGCAGCCGTCATCAATATCGTGACTGGAAAAAGGGTGGACATGGCAGCGTGGACATGTTCAAGTCCATCGTTATCTCATGCGATACCTATTATTACGGCCTCGCCACCGATTTGGGCATAGACGGTGTACACACCTATCTGGAGCGTTTTGGCTTTGGCAAAGAGACAGGTCTGGATATGAATGGCGAATCTGCCGGACTGTTACCGTCGCAGGACTGGAAACGGCGAAGATTCAACCAGATCTGGTATCCCGGCGACACTGTTTCTGTCGGTATCGGGCAGGGCTACACACTGGTCACCCCTTTGCAACTTGCCTATGCCACCGCAATCTTGGCGAATGATGGAGTAGGTCACCGCCCGCATTTGGTCAAAAAAGCGCCGCAGACAGGCAATTTAGCCGAGGAAGAGCAGGAGCTCCCCGGCGATATCGACCTCAAGTTAAAACCGGAGCACCTTGCACTGGTTAAGCGCGCGATGACCGCAGTTACCCTGCCGGGCGGAACAGCAGCCTATGCCGGCTCTGGCGCGCTGTATCCCTTTGCCGGAAAAACCGGCACAGCCCAGGTGATAGGTATCAAGCAGGGTGAAAAATATATTGAAAAAGATGTGAACGAACGCAATCGTGACCATGCATGGTTTATCGCATTTGCACCTGCCGACAAGCCGCGTATCGCACTGGCCGTACTGGCTGAAAATGCCGGCCACGGCGGTACCATCTCCGCTCCCATCGCGCGCAAGGTGATTGATTACTACCTGCTGGGCAAGGTGCCGCCCGCTATGCCAGGTACAAAAGTCGAAGTGGAGAAGGATAATGATTAATCAACTACAGCGACGTTTCATGAACCATATCGATCCGCTGTTATTGGCCGCACTTGGCGTACTAATGCTGGTCAGTCTGGTACTTATATACAGCGCCAGTGGCGGCAGCTTTGATCGTGTATTGGGCCAGTTTGTTAATATATTGGTGGCCTTCGCCGCACTTTGGATCGTGGCCAACATGCCCTTACACTACTTGATACGCAGTGCCGTCCCCATCTATATCCTCGGCATGGTGCTACTGCTCGGAGTGGCTTTTTTCGGGGACATTCAGAACGGCGCACGCCGCTGGTTAAATCTGGGCGTGGCCGTTATACAGCCTTCCGAACTGATGAAGATTGCAGTTCCGCTGATGATGGCCTGGTACTTCGAGCGGCACGAGGCCACACTGGACTGGAAAAATTATTTATTTGCCTCAGTGCTGCTCATCGTTCCCGTTGCCCTGATTGTGCGCCAGCCCGACCTTGGCACTGCCTTGCTGATCTGCGCCAGCGGCTTTTACGTATTGTTCCTGGCCGGCTTAAGCTGGCGCATCATCGTCGGTTTGGGCGTGAGTGCATTGGCCAGCGCACCCTTCTTATGGCATGCGCTGCATGACTATCAGCGCCAGCGCATCATGATGCTGCTTGATCCCTCGCAAGACCCGCTGGGCAAGGGTTACCACACCATACAGGGGATGATCGCCGTGGGCTCGGGTGGAATACTGGGCAAGGGTTATCTGAACGGCACACAGACACACCTGGAGTTTTTGCCGGAGCGCACCACCGACTTTATTTTTGCCGTGTATTCGGAAGAGTTTGGCTTGCTCGGCAACCTTGTCCTGCTGGCCATTTATATGTTTATCCTCTGGCGCGGTTTCATCATCACCGCCAATGCTTCCACTTATTTCACGCGCCTGATGGCAGGCTCCATCACACTGACTTTTTTCACCTACACATTTGTCAACATGGGTATGGTCAGCGGGATACTGCCGGTGGTGGGCGTGCCCTTGCCTCTGCTCAGCTATGGCGGCACCTCCATGCTAACCCTGTATCTGGGTTTCGGCATGTTGATGAGCATACAATCACACAAGACATTAGTGCAAAGCTAGGAAGACTATCAGATGCTTACACGGATTTTATTATCGGCAATATTGACTTTAACCCTCGCAGCCTGCCGCGGCAACGCCACACGGCCCGAGGCGGAAACCCACAGCACTCGCTCACCGGTAGTGGAAAGCAGTGCCGGGCGCAACGATGACAGCACTCCCGCGACTCCAGCACAATCAGGCGGCTCTTACCTGGCAGGTGACGGCCCCGGCGCCGACACGCCAGCCAATCTGGAGCGCATACCCGACGCAGTACCGCATAATGAACCACTGCACCGCTATGCAAACCGTCCCTATACCGTACTGGGGAAAAATTATAAGCCGCTCACCGTCACTGGCAGTTATAAGGAACGCGGTGTCGCCTCCTGGTACGGTAAAAAATTTCATGGCCAGAAAACTTCCATCGGTGAAATCTATGACATGTACGGCATGACAGCCGCACATACCACTCTGCCCATTCCCAGCTATGCAAGGGTAACCAACCTTGCCAATCACAAGTCCGTGATTGTGCGCATCAATGACCGCGGGCCGTTCATGCACGAGCGCATCATTGACCTTTCCTACACCGCCGCTGCCAGGCTCGGCATCATCGGCAACGGTCAGGGTCAGGTTGAGGTGGAAAGCCTCAGCGCTGATGACAACGCGCCTGCGACCATTTCACCGATCTATAAAGAACCGATACAAGTTTCGCCCCTGCCCTCCGATAACCCGCCCAGTGCAAGCGGAAAAGTCTACTTGCAACTGGGCGCATTCAGTTCACAAAGCGGTGCGGAGGATTTTTTGAGCAGCATGCGTGCCAAGCTCGGCGATAGTGGCAAACAACTCAGTCTGTCGCACAATAACGGCATGGTAAAAGTGCGCATGGGTCCCTATGCCAGTGCGGATACGGCGCGTACCACTGCGCTTAAACTGGAGTCTCGGCTGGGATTCAAGCCGGTGCTGAGTTTGTATTAAGCTAATCGCGTGATTGGCACCAGCAAGCAAAGCCACCTTCGCGTTCCCCCATCACCCACCGAGTAGCGGACGAGGTGTATTCAGTTCCAGCCGAACGAGTTAATGTTATTTTTGTAGGGTGCGCCATGCGCACCATGGTGCGTGTGACGCACCCTACCAAGACTCAGAGCTTGAACGAAGTTTTGATAATCGCACGCCCATCAGATATAACTTTCGCTTGCGGTTTCCAGGCGTGGCCATACACCACTTCAAAGGTCGCGGGCAGCTTGCCGTCACGGCGCAGGAGCTCGTAATTTTCCAGCACCCTGTTCCACTTCTTCTTGCCCATCATGCCTGTCGCCCGCCCTGCGGTGGCGTTATGCGCACCGATGCTGCGCAGGTCCTGCATCACCGCTTTCACGTCGTCATAGGTGAGGGTGATGTACTCCATATCCATTACCGGGTCGCCAAAGCCGGCGGCTACCAGCATGTCACCGATGTCATGCATATCGGCAAAACGATTGATGTGATTGTAGCCATCCACATCCTTAAATGCAGAGCGTATTTCCTTGAGCGTATCCGGTCCGAAGGTGGAGAACATCAGCAGCCCGTCCACCTTCAACACACGCTGCAGCTCCACAAAAGTGGCAGGCAGGTCATTGCACCATTGCATGGCCAGATTTGACCACACCATGTCCATGCTATTCGTGGCGACCGGCAACGCTTCCATATCGCCACACACGTAAGGCGTGGCCTTGCCGGAAAACAGCTTGCTCCACCAGCTTGAGGTGCCACGCGACGTCTGCAACATCCCCATGGCAATATCCAGAGCAACAATCTGCGCAGCCGGATAAAGTTCGCCCAGTTGGCGCGTACCCCAGCCGGTACCGCTGCCCACATCGAGTACAATTGCGGGCTTCTGCTTGATGTAATCCAGCCGCTCCAGCATGCGCTGGCATACCTCGCGCTGCATTACTGCCGACGCATCGTATTGCGTCGCGGCGCGGCTAAATGCGCGGCGCAATGCGCGCTTGTCTACGTCAAATTCATTCATTTAAAAAACTCTTGAGGTGTTGCATAAAAACTTGCGGATGCGACAGGAACGGCGCATGGGCCGCTTTCTCCACCGCTTGCAAACGCGCATTGGGCATGGCCTGCGACATATATGCGGATGCCGCATGGGGGGTGAGGGTGTCACGCTCACCGGCGATCAGCAGAGTGCGCTGGGCAATCTGTGACAACTGGCCGCGCATATCGGTATCGCGCAAAATATCCAGGCCGCCTTGCAGCGCCGCCACATCGGGCTCGCCATGGGCAAACAGGCGCGCTCTTAAATCGAGCAGCAGTTCGCGTTCGTGTTCGCTGCCGCGCAGTTGCAAGGCGAGAAATCGCCTTAATGTTTGCGCGTGGTTTTGCAGCAGCGAGGCGGCGAAATCCTGCAGCGTATCGGCCGCCATCGCGCAGCCCCAATTCTCTTGCTGCACAAAGCACGGCGTGGTGGCGACCAGAACTAATTTTTTTACTTGTGACGGATGCAGTTGCGCCCAGCGTAATGCGACTTGTCCGCCGAGTGACCAGCCAACTACGGTGAGTGGCTCGGAAAATTGAGTTGCAAGTTGTGCCACGATTTCATCGAGCAAACATTGTTCGGCTCCGCCCCCCTCGCTGCGCTCTCCCCGTTTACGGGAGAGGGTTAGGGGGAGGGCATCTTGAGCAAAACCCTCTCCCCCTACCCCTCTCCCGTAAACGGGAGAGGGGAGTTTACTGTGGCCGTGACCGGGTAAATCTACGCAATGCACGGTGTAAGATTCCGCCAATTTCTGCACAACCTGACCCCAAATGCCACCATGCATGCCCCAGCCATGGATCAGCAGCAGTGGGGCGCCTGTACCTTGCGTTTCAAAGTGCAAAACAACCCCCTCCCCAACCCTCTGTGGGCCGATGGCCCATCCTTCGCTTCGCTCTGGACCGCACCTTTGGTGCGTCCTGCGCCCTTTGGGCTGGTCCCAAATGGAGAGGGGGCAAACGTAGCGCTGCGCGAAATTTATTACTCGTGTGCAAGCTCATGCAGCGCCTCTATCAATATTTCAACATCGGCTGTGTCATGTGCCGCGGAAAGGGATATACGCAACCTTGCCGTGCCCTGTGGCACGGTGGGTGGGCGGATAGCCGGCACCCAGATGCCGCGTGCGCGCAAAGCCTCACTCAATGCCACCACCGCCTCATTCGTGCCAACTACCAGGGGCTGGATGGGCGTGTCGGACTGCATCAGTGCCCACGGCAACCCGCTCAATCCCTTGCGTAGCTGCGCAATCAGTTGCTGCAATCGATCGCGCCGGCTATCTTCTTCACGCAAAATTTTCAAGCTCGCCAGCAATGCAACCGACAAGGCGGGTGGGCTGGCGGTGGTGTAAATATAGCTGCGTGCATTCTGCAGCAGGGTCTGGATAACCACTTCTTCCGCCGCAACAAATGCACCCGATACGCCCGCTGCTTTGCCCAGTGTCGCCATGTAGATAATGCGCGGCGAATCTACCCTCTCACCAACTCTCTCCCGCAAGCGGGAGAGAGAGCCAGTCCCCTCTCCCGCTTGCGGGAGAGGGTTAGGGAGAGGGGAAAGATGATGAAGAATTCCGCGCCCCTGCTCACCCAGCACACCAAAGCCGTGCGCATCATCGACCATCAGCCATGCATCGTATTTTTCTGACAAGGCCAGCAGTTGCGGCAGCAGTGCAATATCACCATCCATACTGAAGACCGCATCGGTGATGATGAGTTTGCGCCCAGAGTTAACCCCGCGCTTCATTTCGTTTGTCCTCTCTCCCAAGAATTGAATATTGCCTTTCTCGCTTGTTCCCTCTCCCATCGGGGGAGGGTTAGGGAGGGGGAACTCACTGTAATATCCGCAGCTATTTGCTAACAGCTTTTCCAGCTGCGCCATATCGTTATGGCGGTAGCGTTTTACTTCTGCACGTGACAACAACATCGCATCGTTCAGCGAGGCATGGTTGAGTTTGTCGGCGAACACCGTGTCGCCGCGCCCGACCAGTGCCTGTACTGCGCCCAGGTTGGCCATATAGCCGGTAGAAAAAGACAGGGCTGCGGGCTTGCCGACAAATTCGGCGAGTGCTTGCTCCAGCTGCTGATGTGCTTCGAAGTGGCCGCTGACCAGGTGCGACGCACCCGAACCGGCACCGTATTGCTGTGCCCCCTGTTGCAATGCCTGGATTATTTTCGGGTGGCTGGCGAGGCCGAGATAGTCATTGCTGCAGAACGAAAGATAGGGTTTTCCATCCACTGTGATGCGCACACCCTGCGCGCTATCCAGCGTGCGGCGACGGCGCAGCAGACCCTGTCGGGCACGGCCATCCAGTTCGGTTTGTAGTTCGGAGAAAGGCAATATCGGTGTACCGTGAAATAGATTTTGCAGGAGCGCAATTCATTGCGCGATTAACTTTTGAAGAGCAATCGCGCAATGAATTGCGCTCCTGCAAAGCAACTATTAGGTGTGTGAGTGCGTCTCGGTAAACGGATACATGCCGAGCTTGTCCAGCATGGCGCGGTCGCGCGCCACATCGGGATTGCCGGTAGTAAGCAGCTGGTCGCCGTAGAACATCGAGTTGGCACCGGCGAGGAAGCACATTGCCTGCACCACTTCACTCATCTGCTGACGCCCCGCTGACAAACGCACGCGTGTGGTTGGCATGGTGATTCGTGCCACTGCGATCATGCGCACAAAATCCAGCGGATCAATATCTTCGACATCCTGTAAAGGTGTACCTTCCACCTTGACCAGATTGTTGATAGGTACACTTTCGGGGTAAGGGTTCAGATTGGCCAGTTGCGCAATCAGGCCGGCACGTTGTGTAATGTTCTCCCCCATACCCACGATACCGCCGCTGCACACGTGCATACCGGCTTTGCGCACGCGTTCCAGGGTGTTCAATCTGTCCTGATAGTCGCGGGTAGAAATAATGTCGCCATAAAATTCCGGCGCGGTATCAAGATTATGGTTGTAGTAATCCAGGCCGGCTTCACTCAGCTGTGCCACATTTTCATCGCTCAGCATGCCCAGCGTGGCACAGGTTTCCATACCCAAGCCACGCACTGCCTTAACCATTTCCACCACGCTCTCCATATCCTCGTCGCTGGGTTCACGCCACGCGGCACCCATGCAGAAGCGCCCGGCACCGCTGTCTTTTGCTGCCTGCGCTGCTCTCACCACTTCTGCCACATCGAGCATTTTTTTGTTTTCCACTCCGGCCGAATTGAATGCCGACTGCGGACAGTAGCCGCAATCCTCGGAGCAACCACCGGTTTTGATCGACAGCAGGGTTGATAGCTGTACCGCATTCGGATCAAAATTTTCTCGATGCACCTGCTGTGCGCGATACATCAGATCATTGAAAGGCAAGTTGAATAAGGCTTCGATTTCAGCCACACTCCAGCGCACGTTTTTTTCAGCTAAATCGGCGGACTCTGATTGGGCAGTACGAAAAAATTTGACGGTTTGAGTTTGCATAGAGGGTATAGCCGGATGAGATTGCACAATAAAGCGGCATCTTCGATTAAAGGAGCCAACTTGTCAATTTTGAAACGCCTGTTTTTTAACATCTGCGCACTAATTGAGCAAATTTTACCTGTTCAACCCTGTTTACTGTGCGGCGCCCCCAGTAAATCCGGTGTTTGGTGTGCGGCCTGTGATGCATCATTACCCCGTTTAACCAAAGCCTGCTGCCCGGTGTGTGCCCTCCCCACCTTGAATGGCGCAGTGTGTGGACGCTGTCTGAACCAACTCCCCCACTTCAAGCGCACCGTCGCCGCCTACGCTTACGCATTTCCACTCGACAAACTGGTGCAGGCATTGAAATACGGCGAGAAACTCCATCTGGCAAACAGCCTGGGTGACAAACTCGCACAATGCGTGGTCGTGCGCCCCGATTGTCTGGTGGCCATGCCCTTGCACCCTGCCCGGCTGCGCGAACGCGGTTTTAATCAATCCTTGCAACTTGCACGCCGCATCGGCCGTCAACTCGATCTTCCAGTGCTGTCATTGGCCTGCCGACGCGTGCGTAACACAACCTCCCAGTCTTCCCTGCCGTGGAAAGAACGTGGGAAAAACATGCGCAAAGCCTTTAGCTGCTCGTCTGAAGTGGCGGGAAAACATGTTGCGGTGGTGGATGACGTCATGACCACAGGGGCCACGCTCAATGAGCTGTCCCTGGCGCTGCTCAAGGCAGGTGCTACCGAAGTTAGCGCGTGGGTGGTCGCGCGGACCTTGCCGCATAAGGGCAAGTGAGGCTGCCCGAAGGCAGTTCTTTATATTTAGATGTGTATGGAATAACTTCTGCCTGCTGGTCGTCTTACCTGTCAGATGACACTGTTGTCTCGCGCTTAACTTCCTGAGCGCGTATCCTGATTATAAGTTGGGAGTTCGCCCTTGAAGCTTATGATGCTTCAGGGGTATTTTTTTGCTATGGCGCAAATTCGGGAGTAATGCTCTTGCGCTCACAGCTCTTTCAATTGCTGTGTCACAAATGTCTTCAATTCCGCATTCAGTGTATTCGTAGCCAGTGCACGGTTAAAGGCATTGCGCGCCTCCTCCTTGCGCTGCTGTTCGCGCAAGGAAATCCCCAGCCCCATCAGCCACACGCCGGATTGCGGGCTTAATTGCACCGCATTTTGGAAATATGTGATCGCTTCGCTGTGGCGGTTCTGGCGCTGCATCAATGCTCCTACAAACGCCTGATAATCTGCCTGCTTCTCGGCGTAGGGCAGCGACTTCTGCATCGTTTCCAGCGCCTGCGGCAACTCATTACGGCCTACCTGAATACGCGCCAGCAGCATGGCCAGACTAGTCTGCCTAGGATCATATTGAATACCCTCCTGCAATAGTCGTTCCGCATCGGTGGTGCGCTTATTTTCAATCAGCAAACGAACCAGGGTCTGGCGCGCCATCAGATGGCCCGCATCCAGTTGCAGGGCTGCCTCAAATCCACTCATCGCAGCGCCAGTCTGCCCCTGTTGCATCAAGCCGTAGGCCCTGCGGAATTCATTTTCTGCCTGCTGCTGTGGTGTAATTTGCGTGGGTTGCTTGCTGATGCCGGGCACGCTTACAGTCCCCGGCAAAGCATCCGCGTGCATCGCATTGTCCGAGACGGTCGCAGGTGAAGGTGAGGCAACTTTCTTTCCAGACTGAGGCGCGGCCAACTGGGTCGCCTTCACTGCGGGGACAGGCGCTTTGACGACAAATGCAAATTGCCCGGTGGACATACCGTCGCTATTCAAAACTTCAACCCACCAATTGCCCGCTTTTTTACCCAGGTTCAATTTCAATACTATCTGTTCCGCTGCCAGCGACTGCAGGGGACGATTTGCGTACACCCGACCCTCTCCATCGCTCAGCGTGACGCTTGCACCCTCCCGGAAATTACTGCCGTTAAGGGTAATTGTCTGTACAGCACCGGTGGCCACGATAGTCTCGGGCTTGATGCTTTTTATACCGGGAACGGCCACCTGCACAGGCGCAACAAGCGGTTGCGATGCAGGCATCAGCTCTACGACGGGAACAGTTGCCGGTGCAACGACGGGCACTCGCACAACTGGCTGTTGCTGCCTTTGCCAGATCATCCACGCAGCGCCTCCCACGACCAGCATGCCCGCCGCACCCAGGATAACCAGCAAAAATGCGTTGCGGCGACTGTGGCTATGCACCACACGTATCGTCGCTTCGCCTATCTGCGTGCTGGCACCCCGTTTATCCAGATCTTTCAGTACCTGATTAATCAAACTCATCGCAACATTACCCAGCTGAAAATCAAACCCGAACTTAAAAATATACCCAATGCTGCCCATATCCACACCCGCCATTCACGCCGTGACTCTGGGGTATCCGCAGCCGCTGCAGCCACATGGCGCGGCAATACAAGCTGGCGCCCCTCGCCGTAGGCCAGCATCAGCGCCTTGTTGGCAATGATATTAACCAGTCGCGGCGTACCCCTAGTCACGCCATGCATGCGCGCTACTGCCGCTTTGCTAAAAAGTGTTTCGCCTGCATAACCTGCCACCGTAAGACGATAGCGCAGGTATCGGTCCAGCTCATCGCGCTGCAGTCCTTTCAGCTCATACTGGAAGCTGATGCGCTGGCGCAACTGGCGCACTGAATTCTGTTTCAGGCGTTCATCCAGTTCAGGCTGGCCAAACAGCACCACCTGCATCAGTTTGCGCTTTTCAGTCTCCAGATTGGTCAGTAAACGCAGCACCTCAAGGCTTTCCAGCGGCATGGCCTGCGCCTCGTCCAGGCACACCAGAACGCGTTTTCCTTCGCGTGCAAAATTCAGCAGCGCCAGGGTCAGTTGTTTCAACAGCTCATGCTGGTCCACATTCTTGTCCAGCTGAATGCGAAATTCATCGGCCAGCGCCAGCAACAAACTGCGCGGCTCAAGATAAGGATTGGGAATATAAGCCGTGGCAAAACGTCCCCTGCTGCGTGGCGCCAGCGCTTCGTCCTGTGCTTCTATCGCGGTGGCTGCAAGGCTGAGGTTGTCGTTGAGCGTAGCGAGAAATTTACGGCACAGCAGCGTCTTTCCATTACCGACTTCGCCAACAATTTTGATGAAACCCTCGCCGTTACGGGCAGCCACCAGCAACGTATTCAGCGCCTCCTGATAACTGCTGCAGGCAAAGAAAAAACTGGTATCCGGGGTAAGTGAAAAAGGCTGCTCGCGCAATCCGAAATGGGCTAGATACATGGCGCGTTACTGAAATCGCACGATGAGTCGTACAGCTTGCTGCAGACTGAAAAATGTCTACTTGCTTTCATCGGCCAACTCATTTCGATGTGTCATTCCTTTCACTCGATCGCGACTTTGCAGGATGTCAGACGCCCAATCCTTATCGCCGTTCACGACAGTCGGTTTAATCAGAATAACCAGCTCGCGTTTTTCTGTCGTTTTGCTGGTCTCGCCGAAAAGCGTCTTGGCCAGTCCTGGCAGGCCGGATTCAGATTCTGTCGTCACCTGACGCATCAAGCCGCCTATCGCCACGATTTGCCCGTCATGTGCGCGCACGATGCTGTCGGTTTCGGAGACTTCGCTGGATGCCAGGGGCAGGATATAAGCGCCGGAGTTAATACCCAGGTTTATTATTTTATTGACCGTGGTAACTTTACCCACCGAAGGGTGCACGTGCAGAATGATGTCACTATTTTCGTCAATTCGCGGCGTGACATCCAGAGCAATACCGGAAAAGAAAGGCTGCAGCGTGACCGTAGGTGTCGTCGTCGCTGTTGCACCAATTGCTGAGGTGGTTGTAGACAGACCCGTAACAAAAAATTCATCCGTACCCACCTTTAACACCGCTTTCTGGTTATTCAGTGTGGCAATGCGCGGGCTGGACAACACATGCACGCTGCCCTGAGATTCCAGGAAATTCAGCAAAGCGGCAAAATTGGTGCTTTGAAATGCCAGGCCGAACATACTGCCGGGGTTGGAAGACGCCGCGAGCAAACTGCTACCCGGCGTACCTGAAATACCACCGCCTGATAACCCGGCCCCCACAATTCCACCTCCAAGCAGAGGCGAAGCAACGCCACCCGCAGAGGGACTCAGCACTACGCCCGGGCCAATTGCACCTGCAGAATTAAAGTTACTCCCGTTATTGGTGAACGATGCCCAGTTCACCCCGGTTTGCAGGCTGTCAGTCAGCGATACTTCAATAATTTTGGCCTCCAGTATCACCTGGCGTTCAATTGATATCTGCGACGCCCTGAGATAAATCGCCACATTCCTTAATTCATCGGGCATGGCACGCACCACTATCACTCCCGACATCGGGCTAATCACCACGCTGCGTCCCTTTTCATTGCCTACAATGGTGAGCAGTGATTTGCTCAGCTCATCCCAGAAATCAGTATTGGTAGTCATGCTGACAAGGGCGCTATCCACTGTTTTTGTTGTGCCTGATGGCGCAGCACCACTGCCACCAGCAGTCGTACTCATGGCTGAATCTGTCACCGCGCTGGATGTCACACGCAGGGACGATGTACCTTTGCGCTGTCCTGTCAGATAATTCACCTGATAAATGCGCGTCTGCATCGAGATTCCCTGAATGTAGATGCGCGAGCCATCAACCTTGTATTCGTAGCCATATACTTCACGTATGGCTTCCAGTGCCTCAAACACGGTCACGTCTTTCAGCTTGAGGGAAATATAACCCGACACATCTGCCGGCACCACGACACTGTAACGTGTACCGGTGACAATAGCGGTGAACACCTGATTGGCCGGCGTATTGTTTACGGATAAATCAAACTTGCTCTCCACCGGTTTGCTGTCCAACACAGGCATACCGCTTGCCAAGGGAGGTAACAGAGCATCATTCACCGCGCTTGATTTGTTCCCATTGGCGCGTTGCTGAACCACGCTGTCCATTTCACGGTCAATCACTTCGGCTGTGGGGTTACCGCGTACCTTGGTCGAAGAACAGCCCGACAGGACGAGCAAGGCAAGCACTCCAATTATTATTCGATTCATTTTTTCTCCTTCTGTGCCGCCTGTTTGGCCGGCACTTTTGCCTGCTTGTTCTGCTCAAATTTACACCGCGTCGTCTGCCCGCCTTGTGCTTGTTCTGTAGCCATTTTCATCGAGACTGCAGGAAATAATATTAACGTCCGGCGACCACTATCACCCTGCATGACCACGCCACGCTCACTGACTTCAATCAGCATTTCATTGCCGTGTCTGGCTCCCAGCTTGACTGTTGTTCCATCAATGATGGCCGCGCAATTCGCAGGCGAAATAATCACCGTTTGCAAACCCCTTACCGGCGGATACAATCCCTGACTGTAGGATAGTGCTGATCCGTCCATTCCTGCCGGCGGGCGCGTTGGATCCGGCAAAGTTTCACCCCACGCGGCAAGCTGGGTACAGCACAGGCACATAAAGGCGCACAAGCCAAAATATTTCATCAGATTTGCATCCATGTTTTATCCAGGCTCAATGTATACAAAATCAGCGTGAGTTCAGCTGTGGGGTACTGCACCACGCTCATTTTCGCCCTGGCCCAGAACATCTGCTGCGGTAATTTTTCAAGCGCGCTCAGGTATTGCATCAAATCCAGATAATTTCCGCGCAGTGTAAGTTGTACACCGTGCTTGAACACCTGCTTATCCTGCGCAACGGCTGATGCAGTCGCCTGATCCAACTTGAATTGCTCATTTTTTTTTGAATTCAGGTTTTGGAGATTCTGGCTTTTATCATTCGGCTGCTCAATGAGCGCTGTCACCGCCAGTGTCTGCAAAGCAACCAGTTGCAGGCGATTATTTTTATTTAACAACTGCCGCAAGTGTTCAGCCATTTTTTCCGGTTGAATCAAATTTTCGCGATTACTTTTCAGGAATGCGCTACCTTCGGCAATTTCCTGCTTAAACCGGTCAAGCTGGGTGCGTTGTGGGGAATTTGAGTTGGGCGAATTTTCTTGCAGCAGAATTGCAATCTGCGACTGAACTTCGTTCAACTGCTCTTGTTGCTGTGCCAGCTGGTTCCGCATCGTTTTTTGCCGCGCAAGCACCGGCTCTAGCAACAGTGCATTGATTAGCGACAGTGCAAAAATGGCAACGGTGGCAAAAACAAGTACGCGCTCACGCATCGACAACGCGTCTATTTTGACACTCATTTTTTCCCAGTACTGCTTCATCATTTTTCTGCCTCGCCGGTCGCGACAGACTGCAAAACAAATTCCAGATACTGCGGGGTCGTCAGCTTGCCCGTTTCCGCTTTGCCGGTTTCCGGTTTATGCGCTTCCGTCTTGGGTAACTGCATTTCCAAGGAGGCGAAGGTCTTGCCGCGCATCACCGCTTCATTATTCAAACGCATGATGTAAACGGGCACCAATTCCGGGCTAAGCACCGCACCATATATGCTCATCTGCGTCGCATCACCATCAATACTGAATCCGGTCAGCCACAAACCACCAATCGTCTGCCTGGCAAAGGCCTGCATGTACAGTGAATACCCCTTGGTATTGCCGATCACACCGCTTTTCAATGCATTGATTATTTCGCGCTGTGCATACGCTTCCGCCTCTATTTTTTTCAACTCCTGCTCCACGGTCAAACCCGATCGCTGACGCATGAAATCTGCCTTCAACCCGGCCTGTCTGGTTTGTTCGGCGGCAATGCTTTTGTTAACTTCTGTTGTTTGTTGCTCAAGCTGCCTCGCCTGGTAGGCTGAGTAGGCATAAAACAGGATTGCACAGAATATAATCAAGCCCAGGCCCTGCGCCATATTCAGTGCTGAAAAATCTTTTCCGGATTTTTTAATCTCAACATATAAATTGATCTGCTGACTCACAGCGCCCGCCCTTCTTGCCGCAGCGCCGCACCGAGCGCATGCAGGGCATAAACCTGCGCCTCATCACTGGCCAGGGCAGGTGCCGCACTCAAATCCATCGCTTCACTCAAATCGAGATGCTCCACCGGCAGATCGAGGCTGTTGGCCAGCATCTGAATCAGTCCCACATTTGCAGGCGCGCTAATCATCAAACGGCGCAAAGTAAGGTGTTTGAACTGTCGATCAAAGTGGTCTATTGAACGCTGCACTTCCAGTTCCAGACGATCGAAATGTTGCTGGCGCAGCGACTCATTTGCATCCTGCAATTGGCCGAGTGTAATTTCTATTCTTCGCGCCAGATACAACTCCCCACCACCGGTAAAGGTCAGCAATCCACCGCTCTCGTCAAACGCCAGCAGTGCCAGCGCACGGCCATCGTGTTCATACAGGGCCGCTATATTACGCTGTGCCATTTCGGGGATATCAATCACACGCAGATTAATGTGTGCACGCTCAAATAACTCTGTGCGCCTTTTGACCAATTCATTCGACGCAACGACAACATACAGGGATTTTTTACCTTCGCCGCCAGCCTGGTTTGGCGGAATGCGCAACACATCCAGCCTGGCATCATCCACGTGAAAATTCAGCGAATCTTTAATACTCCAGCGCACCGCTGCTTTCAGCTCATCCTCCGGCACATTAGGCGCCTCCACCTGCAATAACTGGTATTCGCCGGGCGCAAGCAGCGTTGAAAACTGAAAGTCATTCACCTTCATTCCCTTGCACATCTTTTCCAGCATGGCGGGTGTTACACCCAATGAAAAGGCGCCAGACCATTGATGAAAAGCATAGGTCACCACTTGCGGCCTGCCATCCGCATATTTTATCTGCGCAAAATGCACCCCATTGCCACCGATGGCGATCACGAAAGGTGCGCCAGCACGTGTGCCCTGTTTTATTAAACCGGAAATAAATGGAATTTTCATAATTGACATGAAGGTAATTTAATAACTCATTGTTGTCAATCAAATTTCCCATCATTCTATGCAAAAAGCAATAAAATAAAAACAAACCTCCACTTCATTCATTGCGCTGTATCCGATAAATGCCAACACGCAACAATCTGCGGCATAATTCAGGCAAACAAATCGCTCACTTATTCATTTCGAGCTAATCCTGTTTGGTACAAAGTTACGGCAAAACGCTGCCATAATTAAGCAGCCGGACAATTCATGAGTAAATCATTATTCCACCAGGACACAATATGAACGGACTCTTCAGGGCAATTGTTATAGCTGTGTGCGGATTCCTGCCCCTGCTGGCGCAGGCACAAGTTGTGTTTCGCGGTTCCTCATCAGCGGCGGCACCCGCAGGCGGGACTATCACCTACCGTTCTGCAACATCCGGGGTATCAGGTGGAATAATATTTCGCGGCGCGGCAACCACTGGGGTCACTTCTCTGGCGCCAGTTTATCGTGCGGTCGCTTCTGCTTCTGCGGCTAACGCTGTGCTCACGCTCACGATCAACCGCCCTGCCGGAACCCTGGAGAACGATGTCATGGTGGCCGCTATCGGCGTGTCGGGCAACGCGCCAACCTTCACCGCACCTGCGGGCTGGTCACTGGTCAGGCGCATGACCAATGTCGCCGCCAATGCAAACTCACTGGCGGTTTATATTAAAGTTGCAACGGCTGCCGAACCGGCCAGTTACACCTGGACATTTTCTGCTTCCGGCGGCTCTGCGGGCGGCATACAGACTTTCTACAACGTCGATATCAGCAACCCGATCGATGTCGAAAACGGCCAAACAACCGTATCGGGTACGACCCATACCACGCCCGGCATCACGACCACGATACCCAATACCATGCTGGTAACGGCCTTTACTTTTGCTTCTTCGAGAAGCTGGAACAACGCGCCTGCACCTGCAGTACCGGCTGTTACCGAGCGCTTTGATGTGCGTTCAAACGGCAACAACAATGCGGGACAATCTACTGCCGCACATCAGGGAATTGTTGCTGCTGCGGGCGCGGTGCCTGCACTCACGGCCTCAACCCCTCCCGCTGCAGGAAGTGCAGACGTGGGCAACACGCATGTATTGGCATTGCGCCCCGCCCTGCGTGTGCCGAGATCGGCGCTGACGGTTACGGGTGACTTCATGGTCGCCGCCCTTGCCGTGCAACCCAGCACCGCGATAGTTACAGCTCCTGCGGGCTGGACGCAAGTCAACAGAATCAATAATCCTGGACCCACTTCCAACTCGCTCATCATCTACCGTAAATTTGCGGCAGCAGGGGAACCTTTGAGCTATCTGTGGCAATTTTCCGGCGCAACTTCTGTAGTAGGAGGAATACAAAGTTTCTTCGGCGTCGATACGGTCGCGCCTGTCAATGCAGAAAACGGACAGGCAAGCAATGGCCTCGCGCACACCGCTCCCAGTATTACCACTACGGTAGCCAATACCTTGCTGGTCGGTCACTACACCTTTGCATCCGCTGCAACCTGGACACCTCCACCGGCTTCGGGTGGTGATGCGGCCATGGTGGAGTCTTATGACGTTGCAAGCCAGGCGGCCGGGGCGGCCGGACAGTCACTGGAAGGCACGCGGATAGTGCACGCTGCCATCGGTGCGACCGCCTTAAAGACGGCGACCGCCTCGGCCAACGCCGATGCCGGCGCGACGCATATCATGGCCCTGCGGCCTTCCGGCACGCAAATCGCTTTGGCTACACCCGCTGGCGTAATAGAAAATGATGTCATGATTGCTGCCATTGGCTTGACCTCGACTGCGGTCACAATTACGCCACCACCGGGCTGGTTTTCAATCAGACGCACCAATAGTTCGGGTGGGGTGGGCCACACCCTCGAAGTCTTTTACAAGGCGGTGACCAATCCGGAACCCGCGCTGCATACCTGGATTTTTTCCGCCAATGCCGTGGCAGTGGGCGGCATCCAGGCCTTCACAGGAGTTGATACCTCAACACCTGTGCATGCCGAATCCGGCCAGGCAACACCCAGCAATTTGAACCATACCGCCCCCAGCATCACCACCTCGATTGCGAACACGATGCTGGTGGGAAACTACACCTTTTCTTCCTCCGCCACCTGGACACCGCAAAACCCACCCGGCCCGCCCGTGGCCATGACCGAGTCGTATGACGTGGCGAGCCTCGCCGTGCCCAATGTAAATGGACAGTCGCTGGAAGGCACGCGCCAATTGATGCCCGCAGCAGGATTATCGACCGCGTTTGTTTCACGCGCTTCCGCCAATGCGGATTTCGGCATCACCCACATGCTCGCGTTGAAGCCGCAGTCCGGGAGCAACATTGATCTGCCGGTGCCGCCTGGCACGGTGGCCAATGACGTGATGATCGCAGCCATCGGTTTTCAGCCCAACACCCTCACCATCACCCCGCCGCCGGGCTGGACGCTGGTGGGCAGCCGCACAGATAATGCCGTTGCCACCGCCAATTCGCTTGCCGTGTATCAGCGCATTGCCGGGGCTGGCGAGCCGAGTGCCTATCAATGGACTTTCACCGCCGGGGCGCTGACGGCAGCAGCCGGCGGTGTTCAGGCTTTTTCCGGCGTGGACACGACAACGCCCGTCGATGTCTTCAATGGTGCGGCAACGGTGAGCAACCTCAATCACGCCACACCCAGCATCATTACAACTGTCGCCAATACCATGCTCGTTGCGGCACATAGCTTTGCCTCCTCAGCGACTTGGACCCCTCCCGTTGGTATGACTGAAGCCTATGATCGGGCGAACCTTGCCGTGCCAAACGCTGCGGGGCAATCGATAGAAGGCAGCTTTGTTGCGCAGGCCGCCGCTGGAGTTACAGGAATAAAGACAGCCACCGCCTCGGCCAATGCCGACACTGGCAACGCCTACATACTGGCACTGCGTCCCGCAATCTTGAATCCTGCACCGGCAAGGTTCAACGCCTGCAGCAACAACACCGCCTGCCCAACGCTCACCGCACGCCTCAACACGCGCATCGCAAACCGCGCCTTCGCCCTTTATCTTGCCGCTTTGAATTCGGGAGGTACAGTGGAGTTTAATTTCAATGGCAATGTTACTGCTTCGCTAGTGGGACGTATCGCAATAGGAGGACCGACAGGCGCAGATAATTGCCCAACCGGTGCCTTGGATCTAAACCAGGCACTGGGTAACCTGTCATTTGCAAGTGGTATTCGAACCCTGACCAATGTGACGATGGTCAACGCTTACCGTGATGTGCGCGTAAGATTTGTTTGTGACGCGACCAATTGCCCGCCGGCCGGCATAACCGCCTGCAGCAGCGACAACTTTGCAGTGCGTCCGGATAATCTGGCAATCACTCCGACAATTACTTCGCCGCTCAGGGCAGGCAATGTTGCCAATGGCGACACCTTCACCCTTGCTGTGCTGGCCTCGGGCAACGCCAGCACGACCACCAACTACAATGGCACGCTGCAAGTCGACCCGGCCCCGCTGACGGCGGTGATTTCCGGCCCGAACAATGCGGGGGTGCTGGATGGCACTTTTTCAGCGGCGATTGCCGGCACTGCCAGCGCTACTTTTGGCTATAGCGAAGCGGGCTATTTCCAAATCAACATCAATGGTATCAATGACAGTGGTGCAACACGTTTCACCCTCACCGATCCTTTCCCCGGCGACTGCACGGATGATTACAACAACACCTTTATCGCTGCCAACCCGGCCTCAACAGTGGGATGCAGGTTTGGCAACCAGCTGGCCAGCGCAAACATCGGACGTTTTACACCGGCCAATTTTGTGTCCGCTGGCGATGCCATGCCCGTACCACCCATCCCGTCGATCACACCTTTCTGCGGCAGCGGGGCAAGCGGTTTTACCTATGCCGGGCAACCTTCATTGCGTCTCAGGTTCACACTGGAAGCGCAAAACACTGCCGGTATACGTACACAAAATTACGACAGCACCTACGCCAACGGCAACGGTCTCGTCGATCTGCTTGCCGAAAACAATAATAACAACATCAATCTCGCCGCCAGGCTCGACCACACGGCTACCCTCTGGCCGGTGTGGACAACGGGTCGTTTTGTGGTGGACAAGACTGGAACTTTCAGTCGATTTTCTCCGGCAGATGGCCCGTATGACCTGCTTGAGATCGGCGCGCGCGTCACCCGTGCCTCGGCAGCAGACGGCGATACTGACGGCATCAGGGTCACACCACAAAACATCACCGTGGCTGGCCGAAATGGCGTGTTATTACCTGGGCCCACCAGTGTTCGGCATGGCCGCGCAAAACTTTTCAACGCCTACGGCTCTGAATTGCTCAACCTGCCGGTGCCTTTTCTAGCTGAATACTGGAGTGCCAACGGTTGGACAGTCAATGCGCTGGACACCTGCACCGGCAATGTGGTGTTACCGTTTGCAGCAGGCAATGCAGTGAGTGTTACGCTGGCAACCATAGCTCCTGCTGCCTGGACTACCTGTGTGCAGGACAGCGGTGGTCCAGGTCTAAGCGGTGCAGGGTGTATCGCTGCGGCACCCATCGCGCAAAGATACAGGGAAGGTGCAATACCCTCTGTGGGCTTTGCCGGGAACTTTAATTTGCGTCTAGGCGCACCCGGGGCTGGCAATACGGGTGCGGTGACAGTGACGGGAAGTGTGCCCGTGTGGCTGCAATTTCCCTGGACGGGTGGAGCGGATCTCAACCCGACAGCACGTGCCACTTTCGGCGTGTACCCAGGCAATAATTTATTTATTTACCAGCGGGAAAACTACTGAACCGCCATAGGGCGGTTCAGTAGTTTCAGTGTAAGCTAATGCGCATATGCGCGTTATGCTGGAGCTACAACCATAAGAACTTGGTTCAGTAGTTTCAGTGTAAGCTAATGCGCGTATGCGCGTTATGCTGGAGCTAAAACCATAAGAACTTGGTTCAGTAGTTTCAGTGTAAGCTAATGTGCGCAGCACGTTTGCCGGAGATAAAACTACTGAGGCATGTGGATTTGCGTAGGGTGCGTTTCACGCACCATGGTGCGCATGGCGCACCCTACACTGCAGCACACTCTTTGCTAATTGTGCCATCCGCTCAATTCACCAACTTCGCGCTGGTCACCCGCATAATATAATCTGTATTGCCAGCCGCCCCGCCGAATACTGCCGTGGAGGTGATGTCATAAACAACGATAGGCATACCTCCCTCAACCGCCGCAGTAGCAACGCAAGTCAGTGTCACGGTAAAAGGTGCCAGGTCTCCAGCAAGCGCACCGGCAGCAAAAAGTGTCGCCCCGGGAGCAGGGATGGGAAAAGCCGCACACCCCGGCCACAAAGTTCCCGGCGGCGCCATTTGCGCAACATTGAATGCGGCCCACTCAACCCCTGCATGCGCAGCCTGATAGGCACGCGAACCCATCACATCCAGCGCCGAGCTTTGCTGCTGTGCGGCGAAAAAAGTCACCATCATGGTGCCCAGCGTACCCAGCACCACCAGGAGAAAAATGGCAGTGATCAGACTGACTCCGCGTTGTAAATTAATGCCGAACTTGATCATGGCTAGCTTCACGGCGCATTGTTGACGTGGATGGAATGGTACAGGCTGACCGTTTCATTGTTTCGGGTAATGGCCAGCTGTATTTCCACCAGCCCGTTGCGCTGATTGACCGCGGTATAAGTGATCGTGCAAGCGCTCAAGCGGTCTGCCAGCACAGCAGGGGCAACACCCAGCGCTGCCGGCGCAACTTGCGGAAGATTAAAACCGTATGCCGCATAACGGTTAAGGCTGCCTGTCCCGTCTCTGTTGGCATTCAAACCAAGCGCCCCCTCGCAGGCATAGGTCACCGCTCCTTGTGCGCCATCCACCACATCGAAACGATGCGAGGGCAGCTCTGCCCAGAGCGGGTAAGCGGTCGCGGCAAAGGTAACGGACGCCTGTGCTGCACCAAGCGCACCCAGATACGGGCGGCGGACACCGGCTACTAAACTATCATAGGGCGGATTGCCATCGGATTGTGTGCTGCCAACCACAATTTGATCCCCCGCAGTAAAAGTAACGGGCGTTCCGATGATGTCAAAACTCCCATCAGGTACACCGAAATCCAATACGTTGCCAGCCACCCCGGCACGATAACGCCCTCCATCCCGGGTAGGTAAAAACTCTATGCATGGCACCCCGCCGCAAACAGTATTGCGAATACTGTTAGGCACCGCCGTACGAATATCACGCGCCAGCCTGCGCAACGCCGTATCCGCAATATCGGTCATTTCAGCGCGGTTTGAGCTATCCACATAACCCTGCACCGGTGCATTGATAAATACGGCCATCATGCTGCCTATGATGCCGGTGATCACGATCACTACAATCATCTCAAGCAGGGTGAAACCGGAATATTTTTTTTGCAGGGAGCGCATCAGTAAGCCGTCCTGTAACCGGAAATTTGCACGGGCAGATTGCCCTTGGGATCAGTCACGCTCACCGTGATGAGCAGCGAATTAACCGCTGCAATTGTACCCAGTGCAGCCGGAACAACGGCGACAGTTATTCTGTATCTTCCCAGTCCTGCTATCGCTGTGTTGTTCACCGTGAAAATGCCTGCCGTGGTGAAACCGTTATAATCGGTAACGCAATCAAAACTTGTTCGAGTTGCTGGCGTAAATGGCCCCGCAAAACCACCCGCAGGCTTGGCAAAATTTTGCAGCTGGATTTCTTCCAGCATCGATTCGGCAATCGCCAGCGACTGCTTGCGCAGCAGGGCATCGGCGCTGTGGCCGGTGACCCTGTTCATCACCAGCATTATCCCCGTCACGGCGACGCTGATAATGACGATGAACAGAATGAGTTCGACCAGGCTGATACCGCGCTGATGATGGCGTGAACCGACTAACATACAGCCCGTCCGTATACATAACCGGTTTGCGGAGCAACACACACATTAAGCGCGTAACCTGACACAGATATTGCCAGTGGCGCAGCGCCGACAAAGCTCGGCCTGCCCAGTGCATTAAAGTTAAAATTCGCCGGGACCCCGACAAATGCGCTCCCTGCAATTGCGGCAGGCGCCGTGATCACATAGGCAGGTGTTCCAGTCGGGGAGTGCAATGCCGTGTCGCACAGACTTGCCGGTCCGTTAAGACTTGCAATAGTCAAAGTAACTGTACTGGGAGCAGGGGCAGCAAAGGTGACACAAACATTTCGGTGCTGGGCAATTGCCGTCTTCTGTGCATAACGCAGGGTTGAAACAATTTGATCGTTAAAAGCACGGCTGTCAAATGAGCCGCGCATAAAAAATCTCGGCAACGCCACCGCTGCCAGCACACCTGTGATGACCATCACAGCAATCAACTCGACCAACGTGAAACCGCGCTGAGGGGCAAGCAAGCGCGAGCAGGGTCTTTGCGTGACTCCAAGTTTAACCCCTGCATTTTTTCTAAAATTTTCAGACATATCAATTTTGATGACTGGATACTCCGGCGCTAAACGCATACGTGTGCTGCAGGACAGTTTCATTCAAGGCAGTTAAGAACCCGAACATCATGACGCTCCTGTGATAAGCAACAAAAAAACCCAACAAAAAGCCAAGCGGGATGCCTGCACTGAATGTTGGGCTTATTTGATTATTGCCAATTGGACTTCACTATTGCGTCGGCGGCTGGCGCTTTCCTCCTGAGGCATCCTTATTTACGCAGGGAGCCGACTCGGTGAATGTGTACTCCACGCCCACCTTGCCTCACTCAAATCTATTCAATCCGAAATAACAAGAATGCCGTTCAACAGGATATTTTGTTACACCCTGTTTAACAACCCGCTGTACTTGCAGCATCCAGGGCAGTTATGACTGGTGCCGTGTTCGCTAATATCGGTGCGGTGTAGGTGAAGAAACAGGTGGCATTAGTCTGCGCACCTGCCGCACCAGCCGTACCCAGGCCACCAGTCACAGAAAAGGTGGTTGCTGGAGCGGCAATGGCTGCGCCATAACCTTCAATATTCAATTGCGCGAGCGTCGGCGCAAACACTGAACTCAAGCCGGCCGCAGTAATAATTCCAGCCGTACCAAATGCCGAGCTGGCCGGGTAGCCAAATACCAGGTTGATTATTCCGGATTCAAGACATACCGTGCCGGCCGCACCCAGCAAGTTATCGGCAGTGCCACCACCACCGGGGCAAGCCACTGCATCGGCCACGCCCGAACGTGCCAATACGGTAGAGTGCGCAATGGCAGCAGCGCTTTGTACCGCGCCGCGCGCCGCGGCCAATTTTGCTTTCCGCGCATCAACCTGAAGCGCGCTGAACTTGGGTAGTGCAGTCGCTGCCAGAATACCCAGTATCACAATCACCACGATTAGCTCTATCAGTGTAAAACCCTGTTGTTGTTCCATGTCTTTTCTCCTCATGTTATAGAGCCGCAGCTCCATTAAATCTATCCTGCAACCAGTATGCCGCAGCATAGGTCATTTGGATTTTCGTACAATCTAACTATATACTCCAAAAAAAACAAGTAGTTTTATATAGTTTTTAAAGTTGCACATGCACAAACAACCCTAACATTGTGTCAGCTTCATTACTTTCTCACTACCTGAACAGCCAGAATACCAACACCACAAAGGTATACAGGCTGCCGCACAGTAACGCGGCGCCAACCAGGCGCACATTGCGAAATACCAGTTGGTCGACATTGCCACGCTGCACTTCCACGGGTTTTAGCATTTGCCGCAGTGACACGTTCTGATTGGCTCCCAGTTCCAGATCGCGCAACATGCTGGGACGAAAGATCAGGAACAGACTGACTATCATTGCCAACACAGCACCTGCTATAAATACCAGCACCAGTGTATCGAGTAGAGGCTCTAGGAAAACGTGCGGCACAAGACGCATCCTGTCCAGGCCAAGCAATAAGTCGGCACGCACAATATGCGTTGTCAGCATATACAAGACATAAACCGCCCCTGCCAGCAACACTCCTCCACTCAAAAGCCCGTAACGATAAAACCAGTGATCGACATTCACAGATTGCTCCAGCGAGCGCCCCATCTGGCGCGTGGATATCCAGCGGTTGCAGAGCTTGCTCATGCGCTGCAGCCATTCAGGACGCAACAACAATGCCATGCCTGCAAGCAAGCCGACCACGCTGCCCAGCAACAGAAACAACATCAAACTGCGCAACAATACTGCATCGGTAAATAGTTCGCTCATTCGCTTTCCCTGATCGACCATTGATAGGGCTCGACAGGCGAGAATGTCACGCCTGAGAGCACCCTGGTCCCTTTGCCTCTGGAATTTGACTCATACTCAAGTCGGGTGTGATAACGTATCCACCTGACCCCATTTTTTGCGGGTACAAAATATTCGGCATGATTGGGCAGGTAAATCAATTCCTGCGTCCCTTTATCAAACACCCAATTTCCCGCTTCGATTGCGGCCGGATTGACTGTGTTTAATTCACCCGCGTAATTTGCCGGCTTGCGTGACAACCATTCCATCGGATTTTCTTTTGTGATGTTGTTCGCCACCGGCCCCATTTCGGATGCCATGCGATGTCCGTACTCCAGTACCAGTGCGCTTTGCACAGCGCTGACCACCTGTTGCATCGCGGCTTTTTCTGTCAACTCCTGATAGACCAAAACCCGTTTAAAAAACATGCCGGCCAATATTGCCACGATGCTGATGACAATCAGCAGCTCAATCAGGGTGAAGCCTCGAGTCTCTTTTCTGATGTTCATCAATGCAATGCCGCCTTGCCCAGATCCCACATCGGCAGGAAGATGCCCAGCGCCAGAACCAGCACAAGTCCGCCCAGCGCAACGATCATGATAGGCTCGATCTGCTGCGCCAGTGTTTTGACTTCGTACTCCACTTCGCGCTCGTACATGCCGGCGATTTCAAACATCAGGCCGTCCATATCGCCGGTTTCTTCACCCACGGCGATCATTTGCAGTACGGTTGAGTTGAATACCTCGGATGCGATAGCGGTACGCAGGATACTCTCACCGCGCTCAACACCATCGCGCATTTGTTCGATTTGTTTGCGCATATAGGCGTTGTCCACCACCAGAGACACCACGCTTAAACCCTGCAATATCGGGATACCGCTTTTGAAGGCGAGCGCCAGGCTGCGCGCAAATCTTGCGAGGGTAGATTTTTTTATGATTTTTCCGGCAATGGGGAATACCAGTTTGTATCTGTCCCATTGATAGCGCCCATCCACTGTGCTGATGTATTTACGAAAGCCGACGACCGCACCGACAAGCAACGCCAGCAGTAGCGCCCAGTAGTTAATCATAAAACTGGAGAAGCCCATCAATATCCGCGTCATCAGCGGAAGTTCGGTATTAAATCCGGCGAATACTTTGGCAAAGGCAGGGATTACGAAAATATTCACCACCACAATCGCAATCGCCATCGCAATCATCACAAACATCGGGTAGCGTAGCGCCGATTTGATGCGTTCGTTCATCTCCTTCTCAAATTCGATGTGACTATAAAGGCGCATAAAAGTCTCGTCCAGCAAGCCGGTCATTTCACCCACCTGCACCATGCTGACGTAAAACGCGGAAAACACTTTGGGATGCAAGCGCAAGGCGGCACTGAGCTCGCGTCCGCTATCCAGGCTTTCGCGCAGACTTTGCAGTACTTTAGCCAGCGCAGGGTTGTGCGATGACTCCTGCAACCCTGCCAAGGCGCGCATAATAGGTACACCCGCCTTGAGCAGGGTGTGCATTTGCCGGCTGAATAACATCAACTCGACAGTATTAATTTTTTTCTCGTTGAGGGATTGCCAGAGTGTCACGCCGCTGGCAGCTGCCGCACTCACTTTGCCGGACAAGTTGATGTCGGTGGGCGTGATGCCCTGTCTCATTAATTGATCAGCGATTGCTACGCTGTCCTCGCCTTCAAGGGTACCCTGCTGCTGATCGCCATTCGCATTTCTGCCCTTGTATGCGAATACGGCCATTAGTCTTCTCGCTCGTTGCTGACGCTGATCACTTCTGCCACCGAGGTCTGGCCGAGCTTCATCAAATACAACGCATGGTCTATGAGGGTCTTGCCCTTCATGTATTCACGCGCGGCTTTCATGAAGTGGTTTGAATCCTGATGTGCTGCCGCCTCCACCAGCATCTGCGACATCTCCAGCATTTCATAAACACCCATACGACCGTTATAACCGGTGCCATTACAGTGCGAGCAACCGCGGCCTTTCGCCAGTTTGATCCAGTGTTCGCGTGGCACACCCTCGTGATCCAGCCACTCGCCTTCTTGCGCGGTGGGTGTGTAGGCTTCCTTGCAACTTTCGCAAACGCGCCGCAGCAGGCGTTGCGCAAGCACTACCTGCACCGAGGAGGCCACCATGAATTTTGGGACGCCCATATCGACCAGACGGAACAAAGTACCCGCGGTATCACGCGTGTGCAGGGTAGACAGCACCAGGTGACCCGTCATTGCGGCACGCAGGCCGATTTGCGCGGTTTCATTGTCGCGCATCTCGCCCACCAGAATGACATCAGGATCCTGGCGCAAGGCGGCGCGCAATACGCGTGAAAAAGTAAGATCAATTTTTTCATTGACCTGTACCTGGTTAATTCCGGGCAAGCGATATTCAACCGGGTCTTCTACGGTGATAATTTTTTGATTGACGGTATTTATCTCGGCCAAAGCCGCATACAGGGTAGAAGTTTTACCGCTTCCTGTTGGACCCGTCACCAGCACCATACCGCTGCTGCGCTGGACAATTTCACGGAAACGTTTAAGCATATTGGCTGGCATGCCCAGCTTGTCCAGCGACAGCAATCCACCGCTCTGGTTTAACAGACGCATCACCACGGCCTCGCCAAATTGCGTGGGCATCGTGGAAATACGCACGTCTACGGACTGGTCGCGCACACGGATATTCAGGCGTCCATCCTGTGGCAGGCGTTTTTCTGAAATATCCAGCCCGGACATTAACTTCAGGCGCAGTACCAGTGACGGGGCAATTTTGCTGTCTGCTTCCGTTTGCAGATGCAGCTCTCCGTCGATACGGAAACGAATTTTTAGCGAGGCTTCCTGTGGTTCGATGTGGATATCCGAGGCGCGAACCTGCGTGGCATCGTTGAACATACTCTGCAGCAACTTCACCACCGGGGCTTCTTCCAGCCCTACCGAGTCGGTCAATAAACCAAAGTCGATAACCGTATCACCCAGGTCCTCGGACAACTCGCGCGCAAGACCGCTGATTTCCTCGGTGCGGCGATAGACGCGGTCGATCACCTCGAGCAGTTGACCCTCGGTAACCACCGCAAGGTCGATATCGCGCTTGAGCAAGCGGGTAATTTCGTCGAATGAAGCCAGGTCAGTGGGGTCGGTCATCCCCACCAACAGCACGCCGTTGCGCTCTTCCAGCGCTACCGCACGGAAACGCCGCGCCTGATTTTCCGGCAAACGGCGGACAATTTCGAGGTTGACGTTATAGTATTTGAGATTGATAAAAGGGATGTTGAGTTGCTTGGCAAGCGCTTCGGAAATTTGCTCTTCGCTCACAAAACTGTTGTCTACCAGCACGCGTCCCAGCTTGCGGCCTGTGCGTTTCTGTTGTTCCAGCGCGAAGGTCAGTTGCTCCATCGTGATCAGGTTTTGCGTGACCAGCAGGTCGCCTAAACGAATTTTTTCCGGACGTGCCATAGCGTATTGCCCCGTGTGTATGTTGGCTCTGATATTTAGTGCCGGGAGTGGTGTTGGCTCCCTGCAACCTGGTTAATACATTACTGGTATTCGCCCTGAACTACCCCTGATCTCGGGTATAATTTTGCCGCCGCATGATAACTCTATCGGCAAAATGTGGAAAGACCAGGCTGATACTGGCACGAACTGTGTTTTCGTTCAACACCCATGCGAAAATCAGGCTATTTGTTCCCGGCCATCGTCGCTGACAATTTGCTGCATGCGAACCGAAAATTTTAGGGAATCGAATTGATGCACTACACAACACATAGCACCACACGGCAGCTGTTACTTGCGCTGTGCCTTTATGCGGGCCTCACTTCACAGCATGGCGCACTGGCCACGGATGAAACAAGCATTACAAAACCCTCATCAATTGTCGACATTGTGGCTGACGATTATAAGAGTTATTTCAAGCGTGAGCGCCTGTTGCGCCTGGGAATTGCCTTCGGCGCTGCCGGCATCGTTGCCAATACCAACATGGATATGGCCTTCCGTAACTGGTACCAGGAAAATGTGCGCAGCGAAAGAACAGATTGCTGGGCTAGCGATCCCACTACAGATCTGGCGTTTAACGCCAAATTTTTTGGTGAAGGCAAATATATGGTGCCTGCGGCATTGCTGGCTGCCAGCGTCAACTATATTGACGCCGACACCGCCGTCGGCAACTGGGGGGCCAATGCCAGCCGCGCCTATATTGTAGGCTTGCCGGCGATGTGGGCGATGCAGCGCGTTACCGGCGCATCTCGTCCGGGTGAAACACCCGAAGGTTCGATTTGGCGTCCATTTAATGATGACAATGGCGTCAGCGGCCACGCGTATATTGGTGCTGTGCCATTCTTAACCATTGCCTCTATGAATCCGGAAAACAACTGGATCAAATATCCGGCTTATATTGCCTCGGCGGCGGCAGGCTGGTCACGGGTAAATGATGACGCTCACTTCCTGTCGCAAGTCTTCCTTGGCTGGTATATGGCCTGGGAGGCCGTAGATAGCGTTTTTGAAAATAACGAAAAGAAGAAAAAGGGGGTGACTGTTGCCCCCATGGCCGGGCTTGATGGTTTTGGCATAATGGCGAAAGGCACTTGGTAAGCAGCCGTGTCCAAATCAGTTCATGTCATTCTGTATGAACCCGAAATTCCCCCCAACACTGGCAATATCATTCGGTTGTGCGCCAACACGGGAGCACAACTGCATTTGATACGCCCGCTGGGGTTTGAACTGGATGACAAGCAATTGCGTCGTGCCGGGCTCGATTATCACGAGTACGCCGCGATGAAAGTGCATGACGACCTCAACGCCTGCCTGAGCACCCTGCCCGACGCGCGTCTGTTTGCCTTCACCACCAAGGCTAGCCGGTTTTATCACGAAGCCCGTTTTCAGCCGGGTGATGCATTGTTATTCGGCCCCGAGAGCCGGGGTCTGCCGGCCGATCTGCTCGCTTCATTAGCGCCTGAGCAGCGCTTGCGCTTGCCGATGCTGCCGAATAACCGCAGCCTGAATTTATCCAATTCGGTTGCTGTCGCAGTGTATGAGGCCTGGCGGCAATTGGGGTTTGCGGGTGCAAATTGAAATTCATTATTGTAGGAGCCCGACCGTTTTTGTATTTTCTGGACAAACAGGTCGGGCGATTTTTTAAAAGGACAATCGCCCGATGAATCGGGCTCCTACAATACGGCGCCGGGAAATTCAGTATCCGGTACCCGGCTGAGCAATTCCTCTACCGCGCTCGCGGCATTCACACCTTCATAGAGAATACGGTATACCGCTTCACAGATCGGCATATCTACTGTCAGTTGCTGCACTAAATGATGTACTGCGCGAACGGTGTAAACACCTTCCGCGACATGTCCCAACTCTTTCAGGATGAATGGCAGATCGTATTTCTGTGCCAGCAGCAGGCCCACTTTCCGGTTGCGCGACAGGTCGCCGGTGCAGGTCAAAATCAGATCGCCCACTCCCGACAAGCCGCCCAAGGTTTCTGCTCGCCCACCCAGTCTGATTCCCAGACGGGTCATTTCTGTGAGGCCACGGGTTAACAGGGCCGCTCGGGTGTTGTAACCAAAACCCATGCCATCAGAAATGCCCGCGGCGATAGCCAGTACATTTTTAACCGCTCCGCCCACTTCAACACCCGCCACATCGCTGCTGGTGTAGATGCGCAAACGTGGATTGTGCAGTTGCAGCGCTGCCTGTCGTGCAAACTCTGCATTGTTAGAGGCCAGCACCAGTGCAGTGGGTAGCCCAAGCGCCACTTCCTGTGCAAAGCTTGGCCCCGATAACACACCGCGCGGAAATGCGGGTGGCAAAATTTCAGCGACAACCTGATGAGCCAGTTGCGCTGTATCGGCCTCAAAACCTTTGCATAGCCAAATCACTGGCACCGGCGCAGGCAACAGCGCAATTTTGCCTAAAGTCCCGCGCAATGCCGCGATGGGTACGGCCAGCACGATTATTTCCGCACCCTGCAGCGCGCTATCGAAGTCATCTTGCAATATGAGTGCTGATGGCAGCGGCATATCCGGCAGATAACGCTGATTTTTGCCACTGGCGCGCATGTCGGCAACTTGTTGGGCATTGCGTGCCCACAATGTCACACTATGACGTGGTGCAAGGCTAATCGCAAGTGCAGTACCCCAGGCACCCCCACCCAATACCGAAATATTCATCTTGTTGAGTAATACAGGTTTACAACCAGGCTTGAAGTTTCGGAAGTGAGTTTCAATCAGCACCCCAAACTTCTACGGACTTCATAAATCCGCTTGAGCCATCCTGATGACGCGCCTTGATCCAGCCGCCGCCATTGATGCCCAACGCTTCCATGACTACATTTTGCGACACCTGAAATACCACGGGTGCATTGGCTTCCGGTGCCTGGCGCACCGTGGCAAGTGGCACGCTAACAACGACGTAATGTTTGTCGCTGACCGCCCGCCGCTCAATCCAGGCCATACCGCCTGATTTGTCGCGCACCTTGATCCAGTATTCCAGATTCACCACTTTTTCCAGGGGCGTAAAACGGCTGATCACAAATAGTTTTTTTCCTTTGGTCGACGGGGCATCGTAGAGTATCGCGCTTTTATCTGCGACCGAAACGTATTCGAGTGCGTGCGCGTCATTGCCTGTTGCAAAAACTGCAGCAAGCAATACACCCGCCAACTTTGATATTTTAAAACCCATTTGTTTCATATTAAATTCAGATTAATGCTTGGTGGCAGCCGCGGCAGTCTGAGCTTTCTGCTGCTGGTAAAGCACCTCAAAATTAATCGGATTGAGCAACACCGGCGCAAAGCCTGCACGCACCGACACATCCGTTATCACTTCGCGGATATAGGGGTAAAGGATGTTGGGACAAACCACACCCAGTACCGAGTCGAGCTCGGCTGATGGAATATTTTGCACGCGGAAAATACCGGCTTGCTGCGCTTCGATCAGGAACATGATTTTGTCCTGTTCAGCCAGCTTGGCGGTCAAAGTTACTGAAATAGTGACCTCATAAATACCCGCATCAATTGCGGAGAATTCCGTATTTAGCTGAAGATCGATCTGCGGGTTTGTGCGTTCCAGATAAATACTGGGCGCGTGCGGAACTTCCAGCGACAAATCTTTTATGTAAAGTTTTTCAATATTGAATGTGGGTTGTGCCTGTTCGGCCGATGCTGCTTCGCTCATTTTATTTCCTTAATAATTAATTGCTGTTGCCAATATCCATACACCACTAACCATTCAATAACGGGATCAATCCGCCCTGACTGTCCAGCTCGGCCATATCGTCAAAGCCGCCGACATGATGCTCACCGATGTAAATTTGCGGCACAGTGCGACGGCCGGTTTTAGCCATCATAATGTCGCGTTGCTCGGGTAACAGATCAATGCGGATTTTTTCTATGTCTGTCACGCCGCGCTTCTTGAGCAATTGCTCGGCACGCACACAATAGGGGCACACTTCAGTGCAATACATTGTTACCTTGACCATGATCATCTCTCCAGGGGTAAATTTGATTTTTGCCAGCCCATCACGCCGCCCGACAGATTATACGCCTGTGCAAATCCCTGTTTTCCCAGTGTTGCACAGGCTGAGGCAGAGCGTTGGCCGCTGCGGCAAACGACAACAATAGATTGCTCACGATAGCGCTCAAGCTCGCCTATGCGTTGCACCAGCTTGCCAAGCGGGATCCATTTTGCATTCAGAATATGCCCGGATTTATATTCGGAATCTTCGCGCACGTCGAGAATAAGGGCATTTTTGTGATTGATCAGCTGCAGGGCCTCGGCACTGTTTACTTCTTTGATGCCGCGTATGCGATTGCCAAAAAATGACCAGAACAGCATCAATCCGCTCGTCACAGCCATCACTACCAGCCATATATTATTTTGTAGATACTGCACTTAAATACTCCTCATTTTTTTTGGTTGCGAATTCTAGCAGAGCTGCGAAGTGCTCTGGGTCTTTATATGCCAATGCAGCCAATTCCTGACTCTGCACGGGAAAATCCCCCGGATAAGACCAGATCGCACGCTCTATCTGCAGGCGAGCATCGTCTTGTCTGTCAGCCAGCGCCAACAGGCTGGCCCTGCGATACACTACTGTGGCTATGGGTATAAATTTCATTGCCCTTTCATTGAGCTCTATTTTTTTATCCAGTTCATCGGTGTTCACTTCTATCCAGTTATTCAAAAACAACTCCGCGTACGGCTTCAGCAGGGGATAGTTGTTAACCTCTATCATCCCTTCCCGCATGCGTTGACCTGCACTTGTGTCCTCGGTAGATTTCGGGCGCGCTGCCAGTGCACTCTCGATGCGCTGATATCCCTGCTGCAACTGTACTACAGACAGCAAACCCAGCAGTATTATTGACGCCACGGATATGCGTCCCAGCGAGCGCAGTTCAAGCCGGAACGCACTGCCATCCAGCGCCCCCAGCAAAATCGCGGCAATCCCCATAAAATAGGCGTACCACAGGGGGTATTCGAGCATACTGTGCAGACCGAGCACTGCCAGCAGCGTATATCCCCACCAATGATGAAGCGTTGCTTTTGTATGCCTTCCAGACCATAGCCACATGCCGAGGGTGCCGCACAGTATGAGCACACCGGCAAGTCCAAATTCAACCGCTAGCTGAATGATCAGATTATGTGCGTTGTTATATAAACCTAAAATATTTTGATCATGCAGGACGGGACCAAGCTGGAAATGTTGCCACGCAAACTGCCCCAGGCCCGCACCCAAAAAGGGGAACCGGGTAAAAATCAGCCATGACTCATGCCATAAATACAGGCGAATACTGCCGTGAGTATCACTTGTCATCAGTCGCTGCAGCGTGGTAACGCCCGAGGAACCTGCCATCCAGGGCAACTCGACCACCCAGTGCATCAGACCAAATCCCAACAACAGCAGCAGGCTGTAATTTAGCAAATGCCTGCAGGATTTGTCACGCAATTGCCAAATAAATGCCAGGGCGATCATGCCCAGCAAGTATAGCCAGGTGCTGCGAGAGCCACTCATGACCAGCACATATAACAGTGGCAGAGCCAGCAACACTGTCTGCCAGGTGCGCAGATGCACGCGCAATAATCCCAGTGAGACCAGGCCCATGGCAATGTAACTGGCGTAATGATTGGGTTGCGCCATGTTGCCATAGATGGCCATGGCATTTTTTGAGGTAATCACCGAATCCAGAAATGTATGCCAGCGAAAGTGTTGCAGTATGCCGGCCACAGTATTGAGTTCGGCACCCAGCAACAGGAAAGCAGCCAGCACCGTGGTCAACACGGGCATGCCGAACCTTACCCGCAGCGCACGACCCAGTAAAATGAGCAGCGTTGCCCATAACATATACAGAGTGAACAGCAGGGTCTGGTCGAAATAGGTGGTTTTCCCCAGTACAAACTGCAGCAGGGCCAATAACATCAACAATATTGGGAGCAGGGCAATGCGCGGGATATCCGGCTGCTGCCAAAACTGCCAGGTGAGCAATAAGGACATGGCGCACAGCCCCAAAATGGCCGTCCCCCATTCCTGATAAAAAGTGGTCAATGGATAAGCGTGAAGGTAATACAGAAACGGCAAAACCCACATTAACCCGACCAGTGTCAGACTAATGTGGGCTATGCCTATCCAGCGAAAACCAGGCAAATTAATTGCCGGCTTTTTTAGCAACTGCCTTTAATGCCAAACTTTGACAGAATGCTGTTCATTGGGCAAATTCTGGTAAAACCGCTTTGAAACAAGTTAAAGCCAACAAATGCGGTGAAGAACAAAAAGTATTTACTGACGAATATCGGGCTTGCTTCCAGGCCCAGAGACAAGGTCAACATAATCATGGTTCCGGCAACAATTCTAACTACACGTTCTGCGTTCATAAACTTCTCCTGTTAAATTATAACAAAGCCATTCCCACCCCCCGCGCCCGGCCATCCGGGAACGAAAGCTGAAAAATGACAAGCCGTTATTTTACTCGTATTTCTTGTACAAAGTGGCGTAATACAACACCGGAATCACCACCAGCGTCAGCACGGTGGACACCATAATCCCAAAAATCAGCGCAATGGCCAAGCCATTGAATATAGGATCATCCAGTATAAACAAGGCACCCGCCATCGCAGCCAGACCCGTCAGGATGATGGGCTTGGCACGCGCACTGGCCGCAGAAATTACCGCATGTTGCAAATCAATGCCCTCGGCCAATTGCAGATTGACGAAGTCCACCAACAATATGGAATTTCGCACAATAATCCCGGCTAGCGCAATCATGCCTATCATGGAAGTGGCGGTGAATTGCGAGCCCAACAGGGCATGGCCGGGCATCACCCCGATGATGGTGAGTGGAATTGGCGCCATGATAATAAGTGGTACCAGGTAACTCTTGAACTGCGCCACCACCAGCAAATAAATTAACACCAGCCCCACCGCATACGCGATACCCATATCGCGGAAAGTTTCAAAGGTAACCTGCCACTCACCATCCCACTTCAACGAGAAGGCTGCATAAGGATTTGACGGCATATTGAAATACCAGTTTTGTAATTTTCCGCCTTCTTCCAGAGCCATACCATCGAGTTTGCCATCTATTCCAAACATGCCATACAAAGGGCTATCCAGCTTGCCGGCCATATCGCCGACAACATACACAACCGGTAGTAAATCCTTGTGATAGATCGGATAATCGCGCTCCATTTGTACCAGCTGTACCAGCTCGGACAAGGGCACCAATACACCGTCACGCGCCCTCACTTTTAACTTGAGCACGTTATCAATCCGACTGCGGCTCTCAACCGGCAGGCTCATACGCAGGGGTGGTGCATATTTGGCCGTTACGTCGTGTAGCGAAGTCACGTCCTGTCCGGACAGGGCCACATGTATCGTGTCTACAATATCCTGAGGCGCGATACCGAGCAGCGCCGCTTTGCTTTGCAAGACGTGCAATACCAGCTTGGGGGAGGTTTCGGTCACACTATCGTCGATTGCGACTATATCTGCAGTTTTGTTAAATTGCTCGCGCACCTTGCCGGCAACTTTGCGCGAGGCTTCGTAATCCGGCCCGTAAATTTCAGCCACGATAGGAGACATGACCGGCGGGCCGGGAGGAACTTCCACGATTTTGACCTTGGCGCCCCATTGTTTGGCTATTTTTTCAATCGGCTCGCGCACACTGCTGGCAATCTGGTGGCTGCTGCGATTGCGATTATGTTTGTCCTGCAAGTTCACCTGAATATCACCCTGCTCGCTTGCTGCGCGCAAATAATATTGACGTACCAGACCATTGAAATTTATCGGCGCAGCGGTGCCCGCATAACCCTGATAGTCTGTCACTTCCGGCACCTTGGACAAGTAGCCGCCAATTTCGTGCAAGACTGCGGCGGTTTGCTCCAGGGCTGTTCCGGTCGGCATATCGACCACAATCTGAAATTCAGATTTATTGTCGAACGGCAACATCTTCAACACCACCAGCTTCACCCCCACCAATGCGACTGAGAAAAACAGGCCGGCAAAAATGGCTAGCCAGAGTTTTTTCCTGGCTTTTTTTCCGTGCTCGCGATTCAGAAAGGGCGTCAGGCGCTCGCGGAAGAAACGTGCAAGTGCGGTATCACGCTCATCCTTCACCTCCGCATGATGTGCTGCAGAGAAGCGCAAGGCCAGCCAGGGCGTCACCACAAATGCCACTGCCAGTGAAATCAACATTCCCATACTGGCATTGATCGGTATCGGGCTCATATAGGGACCCATCAAACCCGTCACAAAAGCCATCGGTAGCAATGCGGCGATCACTGCCAGCGTAGCCAGTATCGTTGGTCCGCCAACCTCGTCTACTGCATCGGGAATAATTTCCGATAACGGCTGATTGTTGAACAACTCGCGTCGCCTGTGGATATTTTCCACCACCACAATCGCATCATCCACCAATATACCGATAGAGAAAATCAAGGCAAACAGCGACACGCGGTTAAGGGTAAAGCCCCACGCCCAGGAAGCAAATAAAGTAACCGCCAGGGTTAACGACACCGCAACACCCACGATAAAGGCTTCACGTCTGCCCAGGGCTATCCACACCAGTGCTATCACTGCACTGGTGGCAAATATCAGCTTTTTGATTAACTTCTGCGCTTTGTCGTTTGCGGTCTCACCATAGTTTCGCGTATTGGTCACATGCACATCTGAGGGGATGACGCTGCCCTTTAATTCCTCTATGCGCTTCAGCAGGTTACTTGCGACTTCTACTGCGTTCTCACCCGGCTTCTTTGTCACTGACAGGGTGACTGCGGTAAACTCACCCTTGGCTTTGATTCCCTTGTCGCCCGCTGCTGCAGCGGCTCCCAGCCAAACGTAATTTGAAGGCTGGTCGGCACCGTCCTGTACGTCCGCCACATCCTGCAAGTACACAGGCTTGCCGCTCGCCACACCGACGACCAGTTGCTTGACCTCGCTCGCGTTGCTGAGGAAGTTTCCGGTTTGCACCAATACCTCGCGGTTATGTTGCGTCAACATTCCCGCATTTTGCGACACGTTGGCGGCCTGCAATGAAGTACGCACATCCTGCACCGACAACTGGTAAGCATTGAGCGCCTCGGGATTAAGCAATACCCGCACCATGCGCTGTGTCGCGCCTATCGTTGCCACTTCACGCGTCCCTTTGACGCGCTTGAGTTCGGCTTCAATTGCATGCGCCACATGCGTCAGCGCCAATCCCCCTCCCACAGATTCTTCACGCCACAGGGTGAAGGCCACGATAGGCACATCATCGATGCCCCTTGCCTTGATCAGAGGCTGCAGCACACCGAGCGTGGGAGGCAACCAATCCGCGTGGGAATTAATGACATCGTAGAGCTTAACCATGGCCGGGCCGTGCGACTCACCCACTTTGAACTGCACCGAGATGATAGACATACCGGGCTGGGACACGGAATACACATGCTCCACACCAGCAATTTGCGACAAAACCTGCTCCGCCGGCGTGGACACCGTACGCGCCACATCCTGGCTGGATGCACCGGGATAAGCGATCATCACATTGGCCATGGTGACGTTGATTTGCGGCTCTTCTTCGCGCGGTGTGACCAGCACTGAGAAGATACCCAACAGCACCGCTACCAGCGCCAACAATGGCGTCATTTGCGAATGCATAAAAAATTTGGCGGTACGTCCGGAGATACCCATGGTGATTATTCCTGGTGTGCAGTTAAAGACTTAAATAATACTTAACGATCAGCGTGGCAAATGGCAAAAAATATATCCAGTTGCGAAGGTGGAACATGAGCCGGCAACCCCTGAAAAATGGTGCCAGTCATCACCCTGCTGCTTATTTGGCTTGGCCGACGGCCATACCAGCTTTGATTGGATCAAGCGCCACGCTTTCACCCGGATTCAAACCGACAAGCACTTCGATTTCCTTCTCTCCGGACGCGTCGCCTACACGCACCTGACGCAGTTTGGCCACGCCCTTGTCGTCTACTACGTACACTGCTACCACTTCGCTACGTCGTACCACTGCACTTTCCGGAATCAACAACTTGCTTGCCTTTCCAACCACAAAGTGCGCCCGCACGAACATGCCCGGATACACACCCTTCTCATTGGCAGGCATGGTTACACGTACCTGGGTACTATGGGTTCGCGAATCGGCAGAAGGCTGTACTGTAACCGCAGCGGCCGGCACCCAGCGCTTAAGCGAGGCAAGCTCCACATTCACTTTTGGATGCGTACCGATTTCCGTTAATTTGTATTGGGGAACATTCACAATTACGCGCATTTGCGTGGGATCAAAACCCACCATCAGTGGCTTGCCCACCGTCACCATCTCGCCCAGCTCTACCAAGCGCGATGCCACCACGCCACCAAAAGGAGCGATGACTGCCGCATACCCGCGCGCCAGTGCAGACTGGCTTTCTCCCGCCTCGCTTGCTGCAGCCTGGGCCCGCGCCACTTCAAAATCAGCCTTGGCCTTATCCAGTGCTGCCTGGCTGATATATTTTTGTTCAAACAGCTGCACAGAGCGTTCGTAGCTGGCTTTGGCCTGCGTTAATGCCGCTTGTGACTGCATCACCTGCGCCTGGCTGCCGGCAAGAGCCTGCTCGGTTTCACGCTCGTCTATGCGCAGAATTACCTGACCCTTCCTGACGGTATCACCCACATCAAAATTGACTTCTTTGACGCGACCGGAAATCTGCGCTGACACTGTGGACTGCCTCACAGCCTCAATTACGCCCTCTACGCTGTAGGTTTGCGCCACCTCGCGATACTCTGCCTTGGCAACTGCCAGCGACTCTGCAGCGTGTACGGAAACCGCCAGAAAACCGCAAGAAATACCCATTGAAAGTAAAAATACTGCTGCATGCCTCATAGTCGAATCACCTGTTAAGTCTGACAATGGAACATATTAGCATATTAGCATATGCTAATCAATTTTTACTAACTGGTACAAAACACATCCCGCATCAACTCCACCAGTTTCAAAGTACGCTGATCACTTATCCTGTAGTAAACCCGGTTAGCATCTTTACGCGTACACAGAACACCCTTGTCTCTCAATATTGCGAGATGCTGGGAAATATTACTTTGCGAGGTACCCACATCGTCCACAATATCCTGCACGCTGACTTCCTTATTGCCCAGAACGCACAATATTTTAAGGCGCAAAGGATGCGCAATTGACTTGATCGCCAGCGAAGCCTGCAGAATATCCTCATCTCTATCTA